>JABUBK010000075.1_pt1 | contig 18292 bp, 22 predicted proteins | sample 7332671 | NCBI WGS metagenome assembly JABUBK01 (sample SAMN07256342, study PRJNA390944) | subsurface metagenome | isolation source: Methane hydrate marine sediment | place: Pacific Ocean: Eastern North Pacific, ODP site 1244 | collected 2002
CCCCCCCCTTGACACTTTCAAAAATTATAGTATACTGTAAACATTGTTAACATAAGAAAGGCGTAACAAGGTACAAGATGCCCTTAATCTAACGCCGCTCTGGGTAACCCCACTATCAATCAACCACAAATAGCCCAGCTCTTTGAAAAAAAAAGAAGAAGAAAGACTCATAAGAGCTGCAAATGAGTTGCAGGATCCTTATAGGAGGAAAAGAGTGAAACAAAAGAAGGATTCTAGCACGGCGTTAGAAGTGATTCACAGGGCATCCTGTCTCATCCAGAAACAGAAAGAAAATTTGTCTCCTTCTTCTCAACTGAGAGTTCTGCTAAGTGACTGCATTCAGGGGCTTAAAGACTTAGAAAAAAGTCTTTCCCAATCAGCTCTCACCACTGTTAAAGCAGGAGCAGAATTCGGGCCCAAAGTGGAGTTTCACTGGGGAGCATTCCACCTGATTGTTAACCTAAGGGCTAAGCTTTGGATGAAGTTGAGAAGGAAATATGACTTAAGATGCAAATCAAAAACGTCGGGCAAAGAGTTAGAAAAAATTTAGGAAGAGTTATTAAAAAAAAGAGGGCCGGTTTGAATATTTTTCAAGAGGACCTCGCTGGAAGAATTGGTTTAACAAGGACATATTTGTCCTTGGTTGAAAATGGTAAAAGATTCCCGTCTTGGGAAACATTAGAAAAAATAGCTCATTCACTTTCTATGAAACCTAGCAAATTAATTGTGGAAGCAAATTTATATGAATATGACGATGATTTCGAGCTTGTGTCTTTATTGTCAAGAATTATTGAGAGTGCTGATAAAGAAAAAATTGAGCAAGTAGTGGATTTTACGAAATCTTTGGATTAGTTGGTTTTTCCCGCCTTTTCTCGCCTAAACAAACTTTTTTCTTTCTCTCTGCTAGACATACACTTCTCCTGAGATATTCTCCCGGGACCTCTCTCAAAAGTGGGGAATTCGCTCCACTTGAAAAAAATTATTAGGGATAACGGGGGTCTCAGGAAGGGGTAAAATAAGGAGTATGGTTGTGGAAATATTACCACAGCCAAAAGCCTTGTCTGGTGAGGTTTTGAGAGAAGCACAACGTTTACATAACTACTTATTATCGGAACATCGGCTCTTGTTCTAATTATAGCAACCGGTGAAGTTTTTTATCACTTTCAACAATTTATCCACATATCCGAGTTGAGAAAGTAGAATAAACAAGTATGTTAATAAAAACAGAATAACTATCGTTAAAACAGCGTACCTTGTCTTCAGTTTTTGATACCATCTTAACCATAACACATAGGGGTATTCTTTAATTTCAACTGTATCTCCGTTCATAAACTCTTGTGGTTTTCCCTTCAACAAATTCCATTTTGAAGGTTCAACTTCCCTAGCCTCAGCCATACGAAAATCGTAAAAAGCTAGAGACCGGAAATAGGCTAACAACCAGCAAAAACTTAAGACACAACCAATTATTGCAGCAACAACAATACCCAGGGAACCAATTCTTTCCTTTTCAAAACTAACCGTAAGAAGAAATGCCAAAAAAATACTATTAGGCAAAAGAAATACTCCCGTAATGCGCCACAAAAGCCCTCCATCATACCTCAATTGCTCAAGAAAGCACTTGTATTTCTCCAATTTATCTTTTTCCATTTTTACCCCTCCTTCACTTATTTTTTAGATACTCCCCTAGGACTAAGATAATGCTTTTCTTCTGACCCCTCTTTCTTTCCCTTATTTCCGAACTTCCTTATCTAGCTCAAATAGCTCAATAAATCTCTTGAATTCTTCCGGGAACGCTTTGTTTAATACCCTAAAAAGAAGTTTCGGATGATAGAATATCTGGTTTACTTCGACAGAAACCGACCTTCCCGGTTTCTCCTGGACTCCTTTGCTTTGCCTGATAAACTCTGTAAAGTGCAGGAATAGGCTTAATTCGTAACTTCGTTTCGTTTGCTTCCAAAGCAAGTATGTACTTATAGCAATAGCAAGCGTGAACCCTAACATAAAAACATCAGCAATGGTCATTTCAACCTCCATTTTTGTAATTTAATCAAAAACGCTTATTTCCAAGACCTTTTTAAAGCTCGTTTTCCCCTCCCTCACTTATTTTTTAAATACTCCCTCAGGATCTCTTGAGGTATTGAGTGAATATCTCCCCTACCAAATCAGAGATCCTCCTGCGCTCCCTGGCTGCTTTTATTTTTATCTGGAGTTCCTAGCCAAAGCTTACAATGGCTCTGGAAAGATAGACCAGGACAGTAAATGCGGGGACAGCGTAATTTTAGGAGAGTGTGATGGTGGACATCAATTTTTTAAGGTTATCTACTGTGGCAAGGAGTGGTGTGATAATCCTAAGTGTATTGAATCTACCTGGAAAAGAAGGATAGCCAGGGCGTTGCCTAAAGTGGCTGTAATGGAGGCAGCGGGTTATTTTATTTTGACTATACCAGAGGAGCAACGGGAAGTTTTTAAGGATAAGAAAAAGCTAGCTGAGTTAAGGACAGGTTTTAAGAGAAAGTTACAACGGGTTTATTCTGATAAAAACATAAGAGCAATTGTGCGGTTTCATTGGTTTGGAGATAGTGATTTAAGCAAATTCCATCCTCATTTGAATATCCTGGTTGACGCTTTGCAGAAGATCCCGGCAGAAGATTTGAAAGAGTTAAAACGCTATTATAAAGAGCTTTTGGAAAGGATCTCGGGGGTTAGTATCGGGGATAAGAAGATAGACGTATATTATCAGTATTTTAGGACTAAGGGTCGGATTATCCACGCTGTTAAATACATAATGAGACCGACTTTTTTGATCTACGATGGAGTTTTAGTTGAGAAGTTAAAAGGGTTCAGGAATAATGTTTACTGGGGGAAGTGGAGAGACCAGACCTATGAGGAGATAGAAAGGGAAGCTATAAGGCGGGAATCTGATACTAAGATAAAGCCAGAGGTTGTTTTACTATCAAACAAGATCTGTCCTGTCTGTGGAAAGCCTATTGTCTGGTATAAAAAAATTTACTCGGCTGCCTATACGGTAATAGCCGAGGAGATAGGGCAGGGTTATTATAGGGTCAAAGATGATAACTTCTCAGACTGGTTCAGGGATTGGGATTTATGATTATGTTAGGGGGGAAATCTACTGGTAGGTAGTTATGAGTAGTTGACAAAAATTTTTTATGATGTATAATGCTAATGGAGGTGATAAAAGAATGAAGATAAAAGTTTGCGGTCCAGCTAGTGCGAGACAAGTTGTTATGAAAAGAGCCTGGAAAGAAATTAAGGAAACTGAGGCTAAGGGTCAATTTGCTGATTTTAGAGCGGTAGTAAACAAATACTGGAAACCTATCAAAGAAAAGCTCGCAAAGAAAGAATGTTTTGATGAGGAAGTCTGAGAATTTTTCTCCTGGGACCCGGGGATCCCCCCAGGAGAAAAATCAAAGATTTTCTCACGCTCTTATAAATTACCCTGATTTTCAGGTATTTTCCAGGGAAGAGCTAAAATGGTTAAGATGGTTAAGATGTCTATAGATAGAGACAGAGCGGTATTAACCTTTGGGGTTAATGAAGTAATGAGGGATGGATAGAGGCAAAACCTAAATGAGTTTGAGCAATGCGGGATGGATAGAGACAAAGCAATTAGGCAGTTTTTGGGGTAAATAGATGGCCGTTGATCAAGAAATTCTGGATCTTTTAGAGGGTCGGGAGCTATCCGTTAAGGATTTGGCTCTTGAGCTTGAGCGAAGCCCGGCTGCGCTTTACAAGCCTATGGGTAAGCTGGTTCAAGATGGACTAGTCAACAAAAGGGAGAAGCTTGTTCAGGGTAAGTGGGTTGCCTTTTATTCTGTGCCTGCTGATCGGGCCGTTGAGGGTTGTGGTTGGGAATCTCATAAAGAGATCCTACTTGCCGGTAAAACATACAGAAAAGACGTTTTAAGTAATGATTTTTGGCCTGCTTTTGCTGAGGATATACAAACCCTTGACTCAAGGGAACAGAATGTCCATCTGGCCGTTGTAGGGCTTGTAGGGTGGGGGAAATCGACTACCGCAATCTGGATATCTAAGCAGCTTGATCCTTCTTTTGCGGTCCAGGATATTATTTTTGTTAAGCAAGATCTGTTAAGGCTTGTAGCCAGCCAGCCTAAAAATAAGACTTTTGTTCTGGATGATGTAGGGGTTATGTTATCGTCTAGGCAATGGCAAGAACGGGAAAGGGAGCTTATCTTCAGCTTTCTGGAAATTTGCCGGATGAACAGGGTTAATACCATAGCTACCGCTCCTAGTTTGGAAATGATAGATCTCAATTATAGACGGCTTCTCCATTATATCTTTGAGATTGAGCTAAGATGTGAAGATCATATTCATATCATCGTTTTTAAGCCTACCACAGCAGGTCTTAAGCCTTCGTTTAAGCCAGTAGGAACGCTTGTCTTTCCCTTCCCGGAATCCGTTGATCATATTGTTAAGCAATATCAGGCTATAAAACAAGAGCAACTAAGTTTTTCTGCCAGGGCTAGTTTAGAAAGGTTGGAAAAAGCAAAAGAAGGGGTTACTAGGTATGTTTCAAATCATCCAGTTACCAGGATAACGTCTGATCTTGTCTCAGCTGCTTTAGATAGTGTTGGCTTGAATGGGGATCTTCCTAAACGGGATCGGGATAAGCTCAGGGTGCAGATGTATAAGAGTCTTGAGGAGAAAAAGAAAGCTGAAAGAAAGGCTAAGAGACAGCAAGTTGAACAGGGAAAAGAGAATCTGAGGAAGGCTCGGCTTTCAGCTTCTTACCGGTCAAAACGTCAGGCGTATATTGACAAAGGCCGAAGTGAGGCTTTTTCTAAAACGCTGGCTTTCAGGCTAACTTTTGAGAAGTCCCGGGCAGGTAATCTGAAAAATTTACCTGGTGCTATGGGATCTCTCTTGAAAAACGTAAAACCATATCTGGTCGAGAGATTGGTCTTGAGCCGACTTGATGATACGTACTTGGTCCGAGACTTAAGGGGTATGCGAGACATCTTGGCGTTTTTCAAGTCGTTTGATCAGCCTTTTTATAGCAAGGTTTTTCGTATGTTTTTGGAGGATCCTAAATTGGCTCTCTCTTTTATCAGCGAGGTAAAGGAAATGCGAAAATCCTTTTTCTATCGGTATCACGGCAAATTCTCTCCTAAAAAGTGGCGTGAAGCTGTCCTTTCACGATTAAGGGATCTCGAGGCCAAAGAGCGATGGAAGAGGCAGCAGGACAGGCATATTGAAGGAATAATAGCCGCTGGTATTGATCTGGGATATACGCTTTTTAAGAAAGAAAATCCTAAGCTACTTGAGTATGTGGACCAAAAAGATAGGTCTTTCTGGGGGGATGTATGAAGCAGTCGTTGTCTGAAGAACAGATAAGAGAAGGAATTATTAGACTATTAAAACAAAAGTTGGGGAGGCGTAGAATGATAAAAAGAATTTTAGCAGCGGGAGTTGTTTTATCAATTTTGTGCTTAAGTCTAAGTGTTGGCGTTGCAGGAGAGTCGAACACAAATAAGGCACTCCAGTTTATCAAGCTATTGAACAGGGCAGAATACTATTTTTTAAATGGAGATTATGACGAAGCTAATAGGGCTCTTAGTGAAGCGCAAGAGATTCTTAAAGAACAAAGGGAGGTAGTCGAGAAAATCAAACTCTTTTTTGACCTCTCAAGCCCAGAAAATACAGTAAGGTCTTTTTTTGAAGCAGTGCTTTTCGGTGATGAGGAGAAAGCCAAAGCATGTTGGTCTAAAAGAGTTCCTGTCTTTTTGGTATCAGGGATGGTACTTATGATGAAGGAATTCAGAAGGGAAATGGTTGAGGAGGATCCACTGTTAGCAAGCCCTGAAATGCTTAAGTTGCTATTAGAAGAAACTATCTATTATGAAAGGGAATGGACTGGAGTAAACAGCTATTATGTTTGGGCAATGTCTTTGGGAGAGGAGCGAAGCAAAGAGACGCAGTATAAAGTTATTAGGGAAAACGATAGTTGGAAGATTTTGACAATTAAGATTTGGGAGGAAGAAGGAATTTTTCCTTTTAAGGATTAGGAAAATAGGTAAATCATTGATACAAGAAGGAAATAGAGGGTCGGTGGTGTTCTTTAGATAATAAAAAAGGGGGCAAGCTCCCTTATCGAGAGGCTTGCCCTGAAAGAAGAAACTCCATTGTCAAGTCTAGTTGAAAATAAACAAAAGTCAAGAGGCAGCCAGTATCTTAGTTCCCGCTCTGTGGTTGTGGAAACTCCACAACGGGAGACCAAGAGCAGTCTGGCTGCCTCTTTTGATACTGCTCTGGGAGAAAAAAAAGTTTCCTCCCAGGAGAAAGATCATCCTCCGAGAGATGATCTTTCTCCTGGGATCTCTTATCTTGACAAACAGCTTCTCAGGTATCTGGAAAGTAACCTTTATTTTTTTCTGGCTTTCTGGCTTTATGGGTATCTGTTTTTCTGGTTTTATGGCTTTCTTCCTCTCTGGCTTCCTGGTTATCCTCTTTGTCTTAACCAGTCGGTTAAACTGCATCTTAACGCTGTCTGGGGTAGCCAGGCCTGTGTAGCCTCCTTTTCTTAGCTCCTCAAAGATTTGCCGAAAAGCCAGGCCTTTTGTCCGTAGTTCAAGTATCAGTTTGTTACGTTCTGTTTTTGGCCTGGTCATGGTAATCCTCCTGGAAGATTGCGTCACTCTGGCTATCACTGTAGCATAAACTCTAAATTTTGTAAGTGGAAAGGCGACCTGGATCAGTAAGGAAGGTTGGGAACGGTAGGAAGAAAAGGACCTTAGAGATTTGAAAGTTGAGGTTGCCTAACCATGGTAAAAAATTTTTTGAAGAGGAGATCCCGAGGCCAGGAGACCTGGGTAGTGGGATAAAAAAAACAGAGAGGATCCTGCCAGGTAAGATCCTCGTTTATATAATGAACATTATCGGAATTTAGAGGAAGATATAACCTCTCTTGACTTGTTTGGGGAAGTTAGTATAATTTAAATGAAGTAAAAAATTAAGGAGAAAGTAAAATGCCAAAGTTATTATCCACAAAGGAAGTTGCTAATATCCTGAGTGTTTCTGAGAAAGTAGTTAGGGGATATATACAACAAGAGGGACTGATAGCTATAAGGTTAAAACGAAGATTAAGGGTTGACGAGAAAGATCTTAGTAATTGGCTGGAAGAGAGAAAGACAGGAGCTAAAAGGGAATGAAAGCGGTTGGCTATATCAGGGTGTCCACTGAGGAGCAGGTAAGGGAAGGAATATCTCTTGAGGTTCAGGAAGATAAAGTTAAGAAGTATGCAGACCTTCATAATTTAAGACTCACAGAAATTATAAGAGACGAGGGCAGATCGGGTAAGGATCTTGAAAGGGAGGGAATACAAAAAATTATATCCCTTTGCCAGGAAAGGAAAGTCAATCATTTAATCGTCTATAAACTGGACAGGCTAACCAGGAGAACCCTTGACCTTCTTACTTTGGTTGAGGAGATCTTTAAGCCTAGTAACGTTCAATTTCACTCTATTACTGAAAAAATAGATACCTCCACCGCTCAGGGTAAGTTTTTCTTGACCGTTACCGGGGCCATGGCTCAGATGGAAAGAGACCTTATTTCTGAGAGAACCAGGGAGGCTTTAAGGTATAAAATATCTCAGGGGGAGAATGTAGGATCTCCACCGTTGGGTTTCTTAGCAGAAGATAAGAAGCTCTCCGAGATAGCGAAAGAGCTTGAGGTTGTGGAGTGTATCAAGAGCCTGAAGAGAAAAGGATTGTCCCTGAGACAGATCGCGAACCGCCTGAATGAGAAGGGGATCCCCACCAAAAGAGCGGGTAAGTGGTATGCAGGGACGGTAAGGTATATTCTCCGTAATAGTAGGTATAGAGAGTTAAGAGAAGCTGTTAGTGTATAAAAAGGGGACGGTTTTTATACGGAGAAAAAAAGAAGGGGGAGTAAAAATGAAAAACATAGCGAAGAAAGGTATGAAAAGCGAAATTAGATTGGAAATGGTTTATTATGGCTGTTTTTAAGAATAGAGAGGAGGAAATGATTGAAGAAAGATTTGCCTAAATTTGAAGAAAAGTTTGAAGCATTTAAGAAGAAGGTTTCTGACCTCCATAAGGAGGCGACGTATTTCCATAAATGGTTTAGACTCCTTGCTATCCAAGAGTATTTTGTGGTTGCTTTTTTGGTGGTAGCTGTGATTCTTGGAGTTGTAGGATTGGATTTATATCCCAAAGGAGCACCAGAAGCTTATGCAGTTAAGTGGCTGTATGGAAGTGCGCTAATAATGGGGCTGTCGGGAATTATTATTTCTCTGTTATCTATTATTTATGGTTCACTTGGTATGAAATTATCGTTTTTCCTACTTGAATATCAGGGGGTCATAAATAACAAAGATGAATTGGAAAGATTACTGGAAGGTATTAAGGGCAGCGTTAGTAGTGAAAAAAGGTAAGATTCTCTCAAAGAGGAGGCTTGGGTCGGGGGAAGGAAAGAATAGGAGTGGGACTTGGAGGCTAGCTTCAGTGCTTTATCACGCACACCCTCTTGTGTCTCAAATCGGCGAAACTTGTTTAAATTAAAATTATGCTAATCGAAGAGAAAAAAGACGCTCATGCAGGCTATTTAAGAGTATTTGGTGATGTTATGCAGGTTACAGGCCATCTTGAAAATTAAAAGGGCTCTATCAAGAGAATTTTATCAAGCTAGTTGTAGGATAGAGAGTTTTTACGGAAAAACAAGGAGGTGAATATGAAAAACACTTTATATTACGGCGACAATTTAGATATTCTGCGAAGATATATCAAAGATGAGAGCGTTGATTTGATTTATCTTGATCCCCCTTTTAAGAAAAATCAAACCTATAATATCCTTTTTCAAGAGAGAAATGGCACTAAGTCCCGGGCTCAGATAAAGGTTTTTGAGGATACTTGGCATTGGGACCTTACTGCTGAAGAGACCTGGACAGAGATAGTAGAAAAGAGTCCTAGTAAGAGACTTGCCGATTTGATACGAACTATGAGGAAATTCTTAGGTACCAATGATATGATGGCCTACCTTGTGATGATGGGAATTAGACTTCAGGAGTTACATAGAGTTTTAAAGCCTACAGGCTCTATCTATCTGCATTGTGACCCTACGGCGAGTCATTATTTGAAATTAGTAATAGATGGTGTGTTTGGAGCAAAATGTTTCAGAAATGAGATTATCTGGAAAAGAAAGAGTGGACGGGTTTTTTCTAAAAATTCCTTCGGACAGAAAAATGACATCATATTCTTCTATTCAAAAACTGACAACAATACTTTTAATTATATGTATGACTTGGAAGCAGCAAGAAATTATATCGAAGCTAGATTTAAGTATGTGGATGAAAGAGGCAGAAGATACATGCGTTCGCCACTTAATAATCCTGCTGTCAGACCTAATCTCATGTATGAGTATAGGGGCCATAAGTCTCCAAGTAAGGGATGGGCAGTCAGTAGAGAAGTTATGGAACGGATGGACCGGGAAAATAGACTATACTTTCCTTCAGACAAGTCCCAAAGGATATATAGGAAGATATTTTTGGACGAATATCAGGGGCAGCCAGTCTCAAATTTATGGAATGATATTCCCTTTATAAATCCTGTTGCAAAAGAACGACTCGGCTATCCCACCCAAAAACCAGAGGCATTGTTAGAACGAATAATAAAAGCAAGTAGCAATGAGGGTGATGTTGTTTTAGACCCCTTCTGTGGTTGTGGAACTACTGTAACCGTAGCCGAGAAACTAAAGAGAAAATGGATAGGCATTGATATAACGCACTTAGCTATATCCTTAATGCGAAATAGACTCAATGATACTTTTGGCAACGAGGTAGACTATGAAATAGTTGGTGAGCCAGTGGACTTAAGGGGAGCAGAGGAGCTAGCAGAGCAAGACCGGTATCAATTTCAATGGTGGGCTCTTGGGCTCGTAGGAGCAAGACCTACCAAGTCTGAGCAGAAGAAAGGAGCAGACGAAGGGATAGACGGCTATATTTATTTCCATGATGATCTCAAAAAGAAAGAGACAAAAGAGGTTATTATCCAGGTTAAAAGCGGGCATGTAAATGTAGGTCAAATAGTAAACCTTAAGGGAGTGATAGAAAGGGAAAAAGCTCAGATAGGAGTATTTATTACTCTTGAAGAACCAACAAAACCTATGAAAGTGGAGGCTGTATCATCAGGATATTATAAATCGCCACTGGGCCATAACTATCCTAAAATACAAATACTAACTGTCAAAGAGCTACTGGAAGGAAAGGGAATAAGCCGTCCTTTAGAAGCTACGGGGATAGATGCTACTTTTAGAAAGGCTGAGAGGCATAAGGAAGAGGGCAAGCAGAAAGAAATGTTTTGATTTTTAGTAAATAGACAAAACTGGGTAAAGCAGAAGTTTATGTTCATTGACAAGAAAAAACGCTTTCATAGAGGCTCATACAGGCACTTTCTCAAAGTAAGATGACCTATGTTACCTGGGTAAAATCAGGATCGCTATATCAAGCCAGTCGTGGAAGAGAGTGAAGGGCGAGGTAATGAGGGGGACTTTAATAAATCTATATATAGAAGTAAGGGATCTCAGATACTATAGAAAAAAACGGAAGCGCGAATGAAGGCGGAGGAGTGGGAAAAACTTGCTGAGAATAGGATTAAGAAAATTTTGGATGTTAGACGAATTTGTTCTCAATCCCAGTTAGAAGCAAAAATCTCAGAAGCGGGTCCGCCCAAACTCAGGCCCAATCCAGGGATACTTAGAAAAGCCAGAAGAACACTCAAAAATCGTGGAGACATAAGAGAGATTCGCTTTAACGGCATGGATATACCATTTTATACTCTCAGTTCGTCTAATTCACAGCAGGACAAGAAGCGCTATGATCATATTAAACAAACCTATAAAACCTTCTTGAAATACACTTATACTCCAAAACTATGTGGTGAGGTAGCTGAGGGGGTTGTGCATAAAGCGATTCTTGATTCTGGCTCTATGACTGTTTATGGTAGTGTCGAAAATCAACTGAAGGTCCTAAATGGGGTGAGAATCTTGAAGGGTCCATTGGATTTTTTGATTAGGTGTAAAAAAACCGGGATAGAGCTCGGCGTTGAAGTCAAGAATAAAAGACGTTGGTACCATCAAGAGGATTGGGAAATGTGGGAGAGCATAGCAAAATGTGTTTCCATTAAGGTTCTCCCTGTTTTTGTTTGCCGCAAGTTCAACTATCTCCTGTATCCCCAAGTATTTTCTATTATTGGATGTTTTGGATTCCAATTGCATAATCAGTTCTTCCACCCCTCCCTAGAGAATAAAATGAGGGATGTCCAACATAAGGACGGTTTAGGTTTTGCCGATATTAGGTTCCCTCAACAGGTTAAGAACGGATTCATGCCTAAACCCTGGCACGTAAAATATTTCAGAGATACTATCCCTGAGAATATCGAGAGTTTTTATAGTCGCTATAAAAGTTGTTTACCTGTTTTACATAAGTATTTGGTTGAGGAAAGATTTTGGGAAGAGCCTATTGATAGAGAGCTCTTCAAGGAATTTTACGACGAACTGTTTGGCGGGCCCCAGGGTCAAGAACAACCCTACAATGATTGGTTGGAACACCTTTAATAAAATAATAGCAAAAGCAAAAATTGACAGAAAAAATGAGAAAAATAGCAATTCTAAATTTCAAAGGTGGAACAGGAAAGACTACTACGGCAGTTAATCTTTCTCACGCTTTAGCGCTTAAGCGTCAAAACGTTTTAGTGGTAGATTGTGATCCTCAGGGAAGTATAGCTGACTGGTTGGGAATCAGCCCAGGGAACACTTTCTTTGATTTGCTAACAGACAGAGTAAATGTCCATGATTGTATATACCAAGCCCGGGAAAGATTAAGTATTATACCCAGCGACAAAAAATTAGCTTTGGCCGAGGTTCGACTGGCAAAACAGGAAAGTATGGAAAAAGCATTTGAAAAAAAGCTAGGAGCCCTGAAAGGGTATGATTTTATCTTTTTGGACTGTCCTCCCTCTCTGAGTATTCTAAATTTGAATGCTCTTGAGTATGCAGATGAGATCTTTCTACCCGTAAGTATGGACTACCTATCTCTCCGGGGGGTCAAGCAGGTTGTAGAATCCCTTCCTGAGAGCATTGAAATAACAAAAATAATTCCTACTTTCTATGATCAGAGAACCAAAAAAAGCAGGGAGATCCTGGAGGATCTTCAAGTATTTTTCAAAGGTAAAGTTACAAATCCTATGCGGGTTAATGTTAGACTATCCGAGTGCAGCAGTTTTCATAAAACTATTTTTGAATACGATCCTAACTCTAGAGGAGCCCGTGACTATCAGGGACTAGCGAAGGAGATAATAAGTGGATAAAAAAAGAACAGGAGAAAGTTTAAAAGATCTCTTAAAGACAGAAGTAGACTCTAAAGAGTTAAAGAGTCAAGACGCTAAGACGTTAAAACGTCAAAGAGCTAAAGCGTCTAAACGTCAAGATGTCAAAGAGGAAAACAAAAGGAAACATACTATCTATTTATCTCCTGAGCAATCAAAAAAACTGAGACTTTATGCTGTAGAAAATAATATGAAGCTGAGCGAAGTCATTGAAAGACTAATAAAGAAGAATCTTTAACGTCAAAACGCTAAAGCGCTTTAAGGCTATTGTAAGAAAAAATAGCTAAAACTCAAACTAGTTAAGGATTAGAGAGAAAAGGAAAAAAAGATGACAGAAGAAGAGATAAAAGCGCGTGAATTTGCTGAAGAAATTTGCGCTATCTTAAGAAAAAATTTACTTAAAGTAAGAATTAGAGACGTCAATTGGTTAGAACTTGGACTAAAGCCTGGGGAAATAATATTAACACTTAAAATATCTCCTAAAATGAGGAATGGTATAGCTTCTAGGCAATAGGAAATAAGCCGCTAAGGGGCAAATCTAGGAGCCTAAGAATAGCATAAAAGGGAGAAAGTAGTCTGAGAAGGAGACCCTTCTTGTAAGTGCTATTTTATAAAAAAAGGAAAATATCCCCTGGTTCCACAGCCTGATGATCAGAGCGCTGCGTTTCCCTTTAGGTTTAGACATGGTTACCTCAGTCTGAGGGTAGCAAAGAATAGAGAGTTTAGGAAGTGAACGTGACTTTTGTTAGAGTAGATCTCTCCACCGGGGAAAGAAATCCACGGTAACACAACCAGTTCATCGGACCTTGGAGGATCCCCAGTGAGAAAAAACTGACACCTTAGAAGGAATCACTTGACAAAGAAATGCAACTTTGCTATCTTAAATTAAGAAAAAAAGGAGAGGATGATCATGATAAGCGTTGGAAAAGTTATCAAAAAATGGAGAAAGGAAAAGGATTGGACACAAAAACAACTGGCAGACCAGTTAAGGGTGTCCTTAAGAGCAGTTAGCTACTGGGAGGAAGACTCCAAATATCCAAGACAGAACATCGTCATCGATAAGTTGCAAGGATTAATACCGGAATTGAGAGGACGAAAAGAGCTGAGGAATGGCCGGGTAAGACTGCAGGAATCTGTAGAGAACGAGCGAGGCAGGGCTCCAGAGAAAGTTCTTTTCTCTACTCTGTGGGATTTTGCATACGAACATCCGGATCTATCAGAACTAAAATACGGAGAGGATAAGGTGGATTTTACTTTAAGGTTGCCAGGAGCAAAGAAAGGAAAACCCTTTGTTGATGAAGAAGCAAAAGAAAAGGCAAGATAAAAAAAAAGAAAGGGGAGCTTAGGGGCTCCCCTTGGTGCCGTTTTAGAAGGGCCGATCTCTGCTCCTCACCTGGTGATGGTTAAATCACCACACGGCTTTTTTATTATAGCACAAGCAAATGAAAAGTCAACACACACGCAAGCACGCAAACGCACGCACACACGAAAAAGCTTCAGGGAGTTAGCTAATGAACGAGAAAAAAGGCCTCGAGGAAGACAGGAAGAGAGAGGAGACTCTTGAGATCCTTCAGCTAGCAGTAAGGGATTGGCCTAAGATGAAGTTCAAAGCGAGACTAGGCGTCCTTAACCTCTTGAAATTCGAAAGCAAGTATCTCAGGCCTGAAGAATTAGAAGAGATAAAGAAAGAGTTCATCTCCCAAGGCATGAAGGAGAAAGTGTTTGACGATATGATCAGGAGAGGCCGACAGGTTGAGGGGATCCCGGAGCCGGAAGGAGAAGCGTTTGGGGAGGTTGACCAGGCAAAGCTGGATAAACTCCTTGAAGCTACTATCCCCAAAGAAGGCTTTATCAAAGACTACCTGGACATCTTCTCCAGGGTGACTGATACGCCAAAGACCTTCCTCTTGTGGGGTGCGATGGTTGCCGTCGCCGCTGTCCTAGGTAAGAGAGTCTGGATCCCCTGGGAAGCAAGGAAGCTCTACCCCAATATCTGGGGTGTGTTTCTTGCGCCTTCAGGCTTCAGGAAGGGGACAGGAATAGACATACCGACTCTTCTTTTAAGAAAGGTGGACTCATCTCTCCTGCTTCCTCAGGTGGGTTCGGAGGAAGGCTTGACTAAAGCTCTGGCTGAGGAGACGGACGGAAAAGAGGTTGGCTTTGTGAGGTGGCAAGAGTTCTCCAAGATCCTCAAGGGCTGGTCAACAACAGGAAGTTGGCAAGCCTCTCAGGAGTTCTGGATTGACCTCTGGGATAACAAGCCCCTAAGGAAGAAGTTATCAGGTGGAGAGTTCACGATCCCGGTTACCTCGGTATCTTTCCTCTCGGCCTCAACACTTAAAGGCTTCAGTAAGTTCTTTACCCCTGAGGATCTCGAGGGTGGCTTTTTCGGTAGGGTTTACCTCATCACCTGCCTAAAGAAGAAGAGGTACTTCGAGATCCCTCCGTCTGTTGAGAAAGTGGCTGACCTAAACGGACTCGTCAAACAGCTTCACAAGATCAAGGAACACTTCAAAGATAAACCTCTTTCGTATGTGAAGTTTGAGGAGCCGTTTCGCAAGTGGGCAAGGAAGACCCAGGCTGAACATGAGCAAGGCTTTCTTGATAGCTTTTATGCCAGGATTGAGACTCATTGTATGAAGCTAGCTATGATCTACGAGGCAGCCAGCACAGGAAAGATTGAAATAAGAGAAGAGTCTTTTGAATTAGCAACCCAGGCCCTTAAGTTCTTAATCGCCTCCGCTGGGCCCCTTGTCTCCGAAGAGATCGGGACCTCCGAAGATGAGAAAAGGACCAAGAAGATACTGAGCTTCATCCAGGAAAAGGGAGAAGTAGCAAGACGGGACGTAATGAGGAAGTTCGGACTCTCCAGGTGGGATATGGACAGAATCGAGGGAACCCTGGAAGACCGAGAAGCAATTGAGATCCTCACTGAGAGAACAAAAGAGGGAGCTGGTCGTCCCAAAAAGAGCTATTTTGTCAAGTAATGTCAGAAAGGCACTTGACACAATCAAACCCAGGACCCTCTTCACAAACTCGAATTGTGTCAAGTAAAATAGTCAACGTCCTAGTATCGTCCTTCTTTTCGAGACTGGAGGGTTTGTCTGACTACCTGACACAATTATTATTATTAATAATAATAATAAGGATAGAAGCCCTTTTTAGCGTTTCGAATTGTGTCAAGTAGATTGCTTGACACAATTGACACAATTCAAGAACGTGAGGACAGTTTTAAGTTTGGAGATGTGACATAATTGACTGAGGTAGTGAGATGAACCAGATCTTGGAAAATGGGATCCAGGGTGAGACAAAAATGAGGATAGAAATTGAGCAGCTCTTCCTGGTGAAAAAACTAAAGGCCGTAGGTGTAAATGGATACCTTATTATCTCCAAGGGGAAATTTGGGCCTCTATGGACGTATTTGAGCTTTGCTTGGGGGGAAGGATCCGGGTTGTGAGAGGAAAACACTTGAAGACGAGCTCTAGGAGCGGAAAGAGGTTGGATAATGCTGGTTGTGCTTCTCAAATGATTTTTGTGTCAATTGCCAAAGGTTTATTATCTTAATTACTTATAACTCTCTTTGATAAAGGATTTATATAAGGTGAACCATCTTAGGACTAGCAAGAAATTGTAACATTTAGTGCCGTTTCGATGTAACATGTGAGGGAGAGAATGATAAAACAGTTACAGATGAGAAGAAGAATGAGGTTAGAAGCTGGACTTGATCCGGAGAAGTGTTGTTGGTGTGGCCGAAAGATTGGGGGAGAAGATTCTCTTTGGCATGTGGTTGCACGGATCCCCTGTCTCCGGGGACCTGCAGGAACCGAAGTTGAGTTTGAATTATTTACCAGGGAGAGGATCATTGCTTACCTCAGGGACGCTCCTCTCTGGAATTTGCTTTTTCGAGTGTGCTCCGGGAGGTGCGCACACGAGTTGGCGGTAGCCCTGGATCAAAACGATAAAGCCTTACGTGAGACTTGGATTGAAGATTTAGAGTAAGGACCATGGAGGTAAACTATGGTAAGAAAAAGGATGAAAGGAGATGAGGAAAGATGAGAAGGAAGGCTTTAGTAGTAGTTTTGATTGTGTCGGTGCTTTTCTCAGGAGGTGCGGCTTTTACCTTTAAGAACGAGCCAGAGGGATTTCGGGGCCTGAAGTGGGGAGATCCACCAGGGGAAAAAATGGAGTTCGTGAAGAAACGGGACAAATGGACGAGGATCTACCGAAACTCTGGCAATGAGCTCAAGCTGGGGGATGCACGATTCTATGTGATCGAATACGAGTTCTATACGCCGTCAAACGCAACTATCAGAAGGTTGATGGGCGTGAGCCTGTATTTCGACGACAAGGAGAATTTTGACATCCTGGAGATCATTTGCAAGGTCAAATTCGGTAAGCCGACCCAAGAGGGGTTCTATGAACTCGTCTGGGCCAGTCTATCTTCAACGGTGGCTCTCACGTATTACAGAATACACAAGGGTGGATTTTTGCTTTTGGGGAGCACCACGATTTTCGAGCAATACACGCAGGAGAAGGAGGAGAAGCAGGCTGAAGAGGCTGAGAAGGATTGGTGAGAAGGAGGCAGCCGGAAGGGAGGAAAAGGGGGCAAAGTTTTTGACAGAGGAGAAATGTTTGCCCCGTGAGATTTGCCTAGGGAGAATGAGGAGGAATGTATCCGACCTTGGAGGATAGAATTCTCCGATAGATGGGTAAGCACTAACTAGACAGGGTGGGGAGTGGGAAGGATACAAGGGTATGAGTTGGGTGTGTTCAGAAGCTAATTTCAGAGGCGGTTGAGTCTCTCCTAGGCGGGAAGAGGACTAGCCTGTGTTTAACACCTCGTGCAGATGAGCAGCAAGGAGGAAAGCCTGTATACGAAAAGCAAGGTACGATAATAACCTTATGTATGACCAAAGCTAGGATGACCACTGGACAATGAGAAACGCTGAGGAGCTGCAGACGAATCTCCGGAAGATGGGATAACAGGATGATGGTTAACATAAGGCATATTATCGCTGACCTTGCCATAAGTTGTGAACGTAGAGAAGAGAGAAAGAGCAAGGAAGCCAAACCTATCTCGGCTTTTTTAGTTACTTCTCGAGATAGGGTTTGGCAAGTCCTTTTTGTTTAAGGGAGTGTACAAAAGACTGAATGCAGCCGGGCGTAGCTGCGTGAAGCCGGTCCTTTGGGTGAAACCAGACAGCACGTGAGACGCTAAGCCGAGAGAGCGATACACAATTCACTAGATACGCATTAACCTTTGGAGACAGGAAAGAGGGAGCGATGCAGCGTTCACGGACACCACAGACTTGAAGTATGAAATAAAGACTGTGGGTGAACGCTGCGTAAGCGACCGATGCTATGGAGTGATTTGTGGAGAGCGACCGAGGCGTAAGAGACGGCAAAGTCTATGCGGTGAGTGGCTATGAAAGTAACCACTAACCTCCGCATTGCGTGAGCTACGCATTACGCACTAACAACCACATGTGAGGATAGCCTCTACTACCTGGTATAGCCTAAGTGATTGAGTACTAGCAACACAGCTTGAGGGAGTTTGACTTTGGTCAAGCTAGAGAGAAAGGATGACAAGGGAAGAGATGTTACCTTTTGAGATTTTAGAAGTTAGAAAAAGAAAAACTATAATTTATATTTTACTCAGTTGAAAAAAAATGTAACACGAAGAGAATAACGCTTTCTCGCAGCCTCATACAGCTACTTTGACAGGATGAGGCAACCTATATGACCTAGGTAAATTCAGAGTGCCTCTACCAAGAGATTTATATCAAGCCAATTGTGGAATAGAGGGATTTTTGATCAATACCCCCCCCTTGACACTTTCAAAAATTATAGTATACTGTAAACATTGTTAACATAAGAAAGGCGTAACAAGGTACAAGATGCCCTTAATCTAACGC
>JABUBK010000076.1_pt1 | contig 18193 bp, 17 predicted proteins | sample 7332671 | NCBI WGS metagenome assembly JABUBK01 (sample SAMN07256342, study PRJNA390944) | subsurface metagenome | isolation source: Methane hydrate marine sediment | place: Pacific Ocean: Eastern North Pacific, ODP site 1244 | collected 2002
GAACCTTATGAGCCGCCAAGCAATCGAAATCCTTTTCAGAAGGTGAGTACTTCTTACTTCTTAGAAGAAACAGCAGAGAAGGAAGAAGAAGAAGAAGGAAAAGAAGAGGGCGTTTTAAGATTACCCAAACCAGAATTACCTCCGGGGACAAAACTAACCGGAATAATTGGCTCAAAAGATAATAGGGTAGCAATTATTGTAATGAATGAAGAAACTTTTATTGCTAACCTGTATGATATTTTATTAGATAGATATATTGTAAAAGAAATAAAAAATGATGAGGTAATTATCGACTATAACGGATACTTTTTTTCAGTAAAAATAGGAGGTGAAGATTTATCAGATGGATTATAAAAGTAGAAAAATAACTTTATTACTTTTTATTATGATCTTATTTTTAATAACTTCATTTGTGGTAAGTGCTAGTTCTCAGAATATTTGGTTTACTAATATCTGGTATAAAAAATTACCCAATTATACCCATCTTACCATTAAGGCAAGTGGGGAAATTTTAGAATATGAAGTTTCTTATTTAGAGGCACCTGATAGAATAGTAATTGATGTTAAGAATGCCAACTACAGTATTGACGAATTAGTTAGAAATATCTTATTTTTAAATATGGGTTCAGTAAAACAGGTAAGGTGCGGGCAATTTGAAAGTGAACCCATTCCCATTACTAGATTTGTAGTTGATTTATTTCAGGAGGCTGATTATGAAGTAAAATTATCATCTGATAGCAGATTGCTTTATATCGATGTTTACGATTATACTGAATTTAAGGCGCCTGAGGAGCAAATTTTTACGGTTACTCCGGTTAAGAGTGAAGCAGTAAAAATTGAAAAGGAAGAGGAGCCAAAGATTTCTATTTTAGATATTTATACAGAACCCATTAATCTAAATGTCTTTGAAGAAGATGTAGTTAACGTAATTAGAGGATTATCTGAATTAACTGGAATAGATATAATGCTTGATGATTCAGTAACCGGACAATTAACTCTAAACCTTAAAGATAAAACTTTTAGAGAAGCAATTGAATTAATTTTGATGAATAAAGGATTAGATTATACCGAGGTAAGTGATACTCTGATCATTGCCGCCAAAGATGTAGTCGCAGGATATAAGAAACCCATTACCAGAATATATGAATTGAAAAATGCGAGTGCTGAAGCAGCGAAGGCTATATTAGATGGTTATGTGAAGGAAGGAGCAGTTAACATTGTTGCCGATACGAGAATGAACACTCTTATTATTACCGGGACAAATGAAGAAATTGAAAAGTTAGAAGGAATTATTGGTACAATAGATGAGGAGTTGCTGACCAGAACCTTTAAAATAGATAATGCTATTTATAAAGAAGAAATTGAAGGAATAAAAAGTATGTTAAGTATTATTGTTCCGGAAGAAGGTAGAATAAATATAGATAGCCGGCAGAGTGAAATTATTGTAAAAGGCACAGAAGAACAATTGGATAATGTAGAAACAATGATTATCGGATTGGATAAACGTGCACCTCAGATAATGATACAAGCTAAAGTCGCTGAGATTACTTTGGATGGTGAAAAAGATTTAGGCATTAGGTGGTTCAGTGGGGGCGTAGAAGGTCAAATTACTATAGGAGAAATTACTCTGGGAGGTTCTTTTGAAAGAAGCGGTTTAATCGAAGCAACTTTAAGAGCTTTACAAACTGAGGGTAAAACTAATATCTTATCTAATCCTAAAGTGCTTACTTTAGACGGAAAGGAAGCTAAGATATTGTCTGGCTCTAAGATTCCTATTAGAGAAATTACCGCCGAAGGTGTAGAAACCATAAAATATATGGATGTAGGACTGAGTATGATTATTACTCCACGACTAAGTATTGATGAAGTTATCACAATGGACGTATATGTAACGATAGATTCGCTGGGTGAAGAACTTATTCAGGGTTATCCGGTAATTAATTCTCGAGAAGAGAAGGTAATAATCCGAGCTAATTTGGATGAAACAGTAGTAATAGGAGGTTTAATTACTTCAGAGGAAATTGAAAATATCAAAAAAATACCTTTTTTGTCAAGTATTCCTATATTTGGAGAATTATTTAAATTCACTCATACCAAGAGCAAGAAAACAGAAATAATTATCCTGATTACTGCTCATTTATTAGATTATTAAAATAGATTAGATTCGAAGGGAGGACAAGACTTTGCAATATAAAAATAAAAAAAATTTGTATAAAATAATATTTATAACAATATTGTTAGGTTTTATAATATCCTTAGTCGGTTGTAACTGGCTTTCTTTTGGGCTTTTAAATATCTTTGACCCCCAGGCACAGATAAGGATAAAAAACTTTGACTATACGGATGATTATAAAAATATTGTAACTTTTGAAGTATTCACTATAAATCAAGTAGAATTTATTATCTCAGGTTTTGAATTGGAGTACTATAGAGGAAGCACTAAATTAGATTCATTAAAAAGCTCAGTTGGAGTTAATTATTATGTAGCTCCTTCGAGTGGGCCGGGAGAAGAAGGTACACCTACTAAAATTACAGATTTATGTCTTTATACGTCAGCGGTACTAGATTATGTAAAAACATATTCTGCTTTTAACGAGATTGCATGTGACCTTTTTATGTTAGGAACAGATGGAGCTGGTCATAATTTAAAAATTAAAATTGCCAGTGGAATATCTGCATTAGGAGTAGAAAATACTTCTCCTAAAGCAGAAATTATAATCACTCCTTCTGAAGGAGGAGATTGTCCACTAACTGTTACATTTGATGGATCAGATTCTAAAGATGGAGGCAATGGTCTTGGAATAGCGAAATATGAATGGTATCTACCTCAAGTATCCAGTGGTATTATGTCAACAGATATTTCATTTTCAAAAGAATTCGCATGCAGTTTAATTACTGATAGTGATGAAGTAATTACTGTAAACTTAACTGTTACCGATTATTATGGTAATGAAGATTCTGATTCAGATAGTGTGACAATTACAAATCCAGATGCAGGCGGATGCCCATAAGTTAATATAATTTATTAGGTAGTTAAAAGGGGACAGCTATTTTTTACATAAAACAAGTGTAAAAGCAGCCTGTCCCCTTTTTTATTGGTTCTTTATTTATTTTCCTGCTTTTGTTATAATATTAGAAAACTTAATTATATTCCCCCTCACCCTAACCCTCTCACTCCGAGGGGAGAGGGAACGAGATATTTAAAAATGGAAAAAGAAAAAATGAAAGAAAAAAAACGAAAAAATATATTAGAATTATTTAAACCTTATGTCCCTAAGGCAGTGACTTACAGGATATTAGAAGGGAAGGGAAGCTTGCCGAGCGAACGAAGTGAAGCTACCATAATATTTATTGATATAAGAGGATTTACTAAACTTGCTGATCAACTGGATCCGGAGAAGGCTACTGAAATAATAAATAATATATTTGAACCGATAATTGGTCTAATAGATAAATACGGTGGAAGTATCAATAAATTTTTAGGCGATGGATTAATGGCTATATTCGGAGCACCTTTTAGCCATGAAGATGACCCTGAAAGAGCAGCAAGAGCAAGTTTAGAGATAATGAAGTCCATAGAAGAAAATGGAAAGATAAAAATAGGCAACAAAGTAAAAAAATTAAAGGCAAGAATTGGAATTAATACCGGATTGTGCATATCCGGCGAGATTGGTTCAGATTCAAGAAAAGAATTCACAGTTATAGGAGATACGGTAAATTTAACTTCACGTCTGCAAGAAAATTCAATACCCGGGAAAATATTAATAGGAGAAAAAACTTTCCGGAGAATTAAAGATAGTTTTATAATTTCTCGTCCCCGCAAATTAAAAATAAAAGGCAAGAAGGATTTGGTTTCAGCCTATACTTTAAAAGGAGAAAAGAAAAGAATTAGTTTCTTCGAACGTAAGAAGAAATATTATTCTCCTTTTATAGGAAGAGAAGAAGAATTACAAATTTTAAGAGAAGCCTTAAAAAAATCTTACAATTCAAGAGGACAAATAATTGAAATAAGCGGTGAATTAGGAATAGGAAAATCAAGATTAATTTTAGAGCTTACTAAAGATTCTTTAACCAAAGAATTTAATATTTTATCCAGTAATTGTTCGTCCTGGGAAGAATCAAAACCTTATGCTCCTTTGAAGGAAATATTTACTAAAATCTTTGGAATAGAATTTGATGATGATCTTAAGGAAATTGATAAGAAAATAGAAAATAAAATAAAGGAAATTGATTTTTCACTATTATTTGCCTCTTCATATTTTTCAAGACTATTATCCTCAAAGATTAAATCCCTCGAAGAAATAATGGAGCAATCAAAAGAAGAAAGCAATTTGTTCATCAGAGTAGTGAAAAAATTGCTCTTAAAATACTCTTCTCAAAAACCTCTTCTTATAATTATTGAAGATGTGCAGTGGATTGATGACGCATCAGCAGAATTTTTCATTCAAAGTTCCAAGGAGCTTAAAAAATATCCTATTATGTTTATATGCAGTCTTAGAGAATCGCTCAAAAAGAGAGAGTCTATTACCGGGTCTAAGAGAATAAAATTATTACCCTTAAAAAATGCTGAATCTGATAAGCTAATAAGATTTTTAATAAAGAAAAATGATATCTATCAATTAATGAAAGACAAAATAATTTCTACTGCTAATGGAAATCCTTTGTTTATTGAAGAAATTGTTAGGGGGATTGAAGAAAAAAGGTTATCAGTTGATAAAGATAGATTAGGTAATTATCCGGAAATGTTTGCTGATTTTCAAATACCAGATACTGTTCAGAGTATTGCACGAGCAAGAATTGATTTGCTTCCGGTGGGATTAAAAGAGATATTATATCAGGCATCAGTTTTGGGAAGACATATTGAAATTGGTCTCTTTCGGAGAATTACTAATTTGAAGGACAAAGTATTATTTAATTTACTGAAGAAATTGCAAAAACACGAATTTATAGAAGAAATAGAGGTAGTGCCTCAACTTCAAAGGTATTTTGCCTTTACTCATTCGCTTATCCAGGAAATTGCATATAATAGTCTGCTTTTTAAGACCAGAAGAAGCCTGCATACTAAAATAGGGGTAGCCATGGAGGAAATGCATTTATCTAAAATAGATGCAAAAATTGAAGAATTAGCCTATCATTTTAAGAATAGTGATGATAAAGAAAAAGCTGTTTTTTATTTAAATAAAGCCGGAGATAAAGCCCAGTTCATATATGCTTTTAAAAATGCTATTAATTATTATCTGGATAATATTAAAATTTTAGAATCAAGGGAACTTGAAAAGGAACAGCTGACTCAACTTTCAGAAATAAATAATAAATTAGCTTTCTCTCAATCAGTTGTAGGAGAGAGAAAAGAAGCGGAAATTAATTTTACTAAAGCCTTAGAATATTGTAGAAAAATCAGAGACAAAGATAAGGAATCTTTAATATTAATGAGCATGGGAAATTTATATGGGGATATGGGTAAATGGGATAAGGCAATTGAATATTTTAAGAATAGTTTATTGATTAGTGAAGAATTAAATAATTTAAAAAGAAAAGCAAGCATCTTAAAGGGTATAGGGTTAGCATGTCTATTTAAGGGTGATACCTCTACCGGATACTCTTATCTCAACGAAAGCATAGATATTTGCAAAAAGATTAAATCTTTGGATGTTTATGCGATGGCTTTAAATAACATTGGGATATATTATGATATGTTAGGTAGGTGGAAAAATGCAATTGAAGTATACAAAGAAAGCCTATCCATTGCTAAAAAGATTAAAAATATTATTGTTATTTCAAATATTATGAATAACATTGGATTTGCCTATTCTTCGTTAGGAGAATCAAAACATGCTATTTATTATCTAAAGGAAAGTGTTAAAATAGCTGATAAAATTGGAGACATATATAATAAGGGAATTAATTATATTCATTTAGGAGAGGAATATTTAAAAAAAGATGAATTTAAAGAAGTGAAATATTATATTTCCCACGCAGAAAAAATATTTGATGAATTAGATGATAAATTAGGGTTAGCAGATATATATAGATTAAAGGCGAAGTTGCTTAAAAAACTAAAAAGATGGAAAGATTCTGAAATATTTTTCAAAAAAGCTATAACAATATATTCAAAATTCGGGGATAAGATAAATGCGGGTGAAAGTTATTATGAATGGGGCGATATGTCTTTTTTAAAAGAAGATATGGATTTAGCAAGAAAGAGATTAATTAAATCAAAAAAGATATTGGAAAGTATTGGGGCAAGAAAGCATCTTGGAGAAATTGAAGAAAAATTAGAAAAATTAAAAGATGCTAAATATGGATAATTTATATTTGAATCTTAGCATAAGCTTTTCAAACCCCTACATTTACATAGACAGGCGAGACGCCTGTCCTACGGGAGGAATAGAGATATACTCGATACTCAATACGAATTTATTCTGATTCTTAGCTTTTATTCTCTTTGCGAGATACGATTCACTAGATACGAGATACGGATTTTTATTGGTTCATTTGCATTTTGTATTATTTGTTATATAATATAAGTGGGGGATGGTATAAAGGAGTTTAAATTTTCAATAAAACTCTCGATAATAGCAAATCAATCGAAAGGTTGAGACGCAAAGTCACAGATCTAAGGCTATTAATTTAGTTATGATGGCTGGGCTACCGAAGGAGATGATAAAAATGAAGAAAAGATTAGGCTTAAAACTTATATCCGTCCTCTGTGTGATAGTATTAGTCTTTTTAGCTTTATCTAACTTTGCCTTTTCTGCTAAAAAAGAAAGGGTTGAAAAATGGATAAGTGCAGAAGAAGGCGGCTCTATCACCCTTGAGGGTGTTACCATTACTTTTGGGCCAGATGTTTTGACCAAGGATACTAAAATATTCATTATATATTTTGGTGACGGTGTTTACCAATTTGGACCAGAAATAAAAGTTAATGGAACATTCACCATTTGTTTTGATGATCCACCAGATAAGGTATTAACTTTTAAACAAGGTGAATGGGTAGAAGTAGATGATTACGATGGTAGTGGTTGTTTTGAAACTGATCATTTTTCACGATATCGTGGATGTTGATAAGTTTCTGTTAATTTAGCACCATCCCCCCCCCTAAATAAATTTAATATTAAAATAAAATAACCCCAGATTAATTCCGGGGTTATTTTATTTTACAGCCAATTCAATTAATTGACGCTCATCTGGCCGTTATGTTAAAATCAGTAAGGCCATGTACCCCTACAAAATCACAAAAACAGAAAAGAAGGATAGATTCCCGCTTCTGCGGGAATGACATAAGGGAGCGGGAATGACCCCAGTGAAACAAGGTTTCACGGGGTGAGCATAAAGACATGGAGAATTAATTGTATGTCAGAAAATAAAGACCCATATGCTAAATTAAAAAAGCAATTATATTTAGCCAGAATAATATTTCATATACCCAATTTTATAAAATTATCCCTTAGATTACTTAGAGACAGGAAAGTTCCCTTTTATTTAAAATTATTGGTATATGGAGCAATTGCCTATGTATTATCGCCTTATGATTTAATCCCTGATTTTTTAGTTCCGTTTTTAGGATTTTTTGAAGATATTATTATCGGAATATTATGTTTAATTGGTTTAGTTAAGGGTAGCCCACCTGAGGTGGTAGCGGGACACGTAAAAGCAATAGATATGGAGAATAAGCAGAGATATAGGTTTTTTCGTTAATAGAGAGGATAATTAGAAAATATGCGAATTGGAATTAAATCCTTAGGGTGTCCTAAGAACTTTGTCGATACTGAAGTAATTTGTGGGAAGTTAAGAGAAAAAGGATACAAAATAAGTGGAAAGATTGATAATTCAGATATAGCAATTATAAATACCTGCAGTTTCATAAGAGATGCCGTAGAAGAATCTATTGAAGAAATTTTTAATCTGGTAAAGTTAAAAAAAGAAGGAAAGATAAAGCATATAATAGTAACCGGATGCCTTCCGCAGAGATATAAAGATGATAATCTTTGTCAGGAACTTCCTGAAGTCGATGCTTTTTTAGGAGTAGGAGATTTATTAGAGATTGATGAAGTAATAAAAAGTGTTTTGCAAGGTGAACAAATCTATAAAGTTAGCCCTGAACCTAAATTTCTTTATAACCACAATACTCCCCGTGCTATTTTAACCCCTCAACATTATGCCTATATTAAAATATCCGAAGGTTGCCAGAATGATTGTTTCTATTGCCTGATACCAAAAATAAGAGGAAATCATCGCAGTAGAGAGACGGAAGATGTAATTGAAGAAGTAAAAATGCTTTCCGAAAAACAAAATCTTTGCGAAATCATTCTAATTGGCCAAGATACTACTATATACGGAGTTGACCTCTATGGGGAATATAAATTAGCTGAATTATTAAAAAAACTTTCTCTTCTTGAATTAAAAAATTTAAAATGGATAAGACTTTTATATACACATCCTGCTCATTATAATGATGAATTAATTGAAGTTATAGCAAATTATCCTAAAATATGTTCCTATCTGGATTTACCTTTACAGCATATAAGTGATAAAATACTAAAAAGAATGAATAGGCCGGTTAAGAAAAGTTATGTTATTTCATTAATTAATAAATTAAGAGATAGAATTCCAAATTTAACTTTGCGTACTACTTTTATAGTGGGATTCCCCGGTGAGACTGATAAGGATTTTGAAGAACTATTGAGCTTTGTAAAAGAATTCCGATTTGAAAGATTAGGAGCTTTTATTTTTTCCAGGGAAGAGGGGACTCCAGCTCATGGCTTTCACCAACAAATTCCTATGCGAATTAAGAAGGGGCGCTTGAAAGAATTAATGTTAACTCAGCAGTCGATTTCAAAAGAAATAAATAATTATTATGTGGGAAAAGTAATTGAAGTACTGATTGATGAAATAAAATCGGACATGCCGAAAATTATCATTGGACGAACTAAAGGAGATGCTCCGGAGATAGATGGAAAAATTGTAATAAGGGGAGATAAGATTCAAGTCGGAAAATTCATAAAAGTGAAAGTGACAGAAGCTTCCGAATATGATTTAGTGGGGGAGAATAATAAATTATGAAAAATATAATATTAGTCGGGTTGAAAGGAACGAATAAATCAGAAATTGGAGAAGAATTGGCTCGTAGATTACAGATGAAGTTCATAGATACTGATGATATTATGAAAAGAGAGAGCGGGTTAGACCTACCAGAATTATTAAAAAAAATTGGAGAAAAACAATTCCGGTCTTTAGAAAACAATATAATAAAAAAAATATTAAATGTTTCTAACGCGGTAATTGTAGTTGGCGGCGGAAGCATTTTAAATGTGAAAAATATTAAAGCTTTGAGGCAAAATGGTTTGGTAGTCAGCTTGATCACCAGTAAAATAAATTTCAAAAGAAATAAATTTGAAGATGAAAAATCTCAGTTGCTCAGCCAATGGAATCAAGTTTTTCAATCTGCAAAAAGTATCTTAAATTTAAAAACTCCAAGTTTTCCTGCAGCAGATTATATTATTGATATAACTGATTTATCTATTGAAGAGACAAGCCAGAAAATAATTGAAAAGTATAGAGGGGGAGGGGTTAATTTTGATTAAAGATAGATTAAAAATCTTTAGAGATAAAATAGGAAAAGAAAACAAAGAAATCGAAGGGTTCTTAGTTACTAACCTAAAAAACTTAAATTATTTAACCGGATTTGATGGAGAAGGATTTGCTTTGATTATTAATAGTAAAAATTATTTGCTGACTGATTCACGTTATACTGAACAAGCTCAAAAAGAAAGCCCTGATTTTAAAATTTTAACTGATGAACCGAACAAAAAGGATGCACGGATATTAGCATTAAAAAAGATATTAGCAAAAAGTAAGATAAAAAAAATTGCCTTTGAAAGCAATAATTTAAGTTATGCTGATTTTAAGAAATATTCCGATAGTTTTGCCTCTATAGAATTTCTACCCACTGAAAACATAATCGAACAGATAAGAATGATAAAAGATAAAGAGGAAATTATTAAAATAAAGAAAGCTGCTCAGATAACCACAGAAAGTTTAAAGGATGTATTTGAAATAATAGAACCAGGCATACGAGAGCTTGATATTGCCTCTGAGTTAGCTTATACTATGAGAAAAAAAGGTGCCCAGAAAGAATCTTTCGATATAATTGTAGTATCGGGTGAAAGGTCATCTCTGGTTCATGGAAAACCTTCTGAGAAAAAGATTGTCGAAGGAGAACTTATAATTATTGATGTGGGAGCGAATTATCAGAATTATAATTCTGATATAACCCGTACTATAATTATGGGTAAAGAAAACGAAAAACAAAAAGAGATATTTTCTATTGTCTCGGAAGCACAAAAAAAAGCCCTCGAATTTTTAAAGCCGGGTGTGAAGTGCAAAGAAGTGGATTCTGTAGCAAGGGACATAATTGTCAAGAAGGGTTATGGAGAATATTTTGGCCATGGTTTGGGTCATGGAGTAGGGTTAGATATTCACGAATTGCCTCGAGTTTCTTTCAGTGATGATACAGTTTTACTACCCGGAATGGTAATTACCATTGAACCTGGAATATATTTACCTGAAGTTGGCGGAGTTAGGATTGAAGATTCAGTTCTGATAACTGAAGCAGGTTATGAAATATTAACCTGGTTTCCAAAAATATTAAATCTTTAAAGATGTAAATAATAAAAATTAATGAGGAGGGAATGTATGAGTAATTTAAAGGAAGTGGATTCAGAAATATTTGAGGCTATAAAAAATGAAGAAAAACGTCAAAAATACACCATAGAATTAATTGCCTCAGAAAATTTTGTTTCCCCGGAAGTATTAGAAGCACAAGGTTCAGTTTTGACTAATAAGTATGCTGAAGGCTATCCAGGGAAGAAATACTATGGTGGATGTAAATACATCGATGTTGTAGAAAATTTAGCTATCGAGAGGGCGAAAGAGATATTTAAGGCAGAACATGCCAATGTTCAACCTCATTCCGGTTCACAGGCAAATATGGCTGTTTATTTTAGTGTTTTAGAAGTAGGAGATAGCATTTTGGCTATGAATCTTTCTCACGGAGGCCATCTTACTCATGGGAGCGCGGTAAATTTTTCAGGTAGATTCTTTAATATTATTCCATATGGAGTGGGGAAAGATACCGGACGAATAGATTATGATAACTTAAGAGATTTAGCCATAAAAAATAAACCAAAATTAATTATTGCCGGAGCAAGTGCCTATCCACGTGAAATAGATTTCTCTGCATTTAGGTCTATTGCTGATGAAGTTGGTGCATATTTAATGGCAGACGTTGCTCATATCGCCGGATTGATTATAGCAGGTCTTCATCAAAGAGCTGTACCTCATTGCCATTTTGTCACCTCAACTACTCACAAAACCTTAAGAGGACCGAGAGGCGGCTTAATTTTGTGTAAAGAGGAGCAGCACAAAGCAATTGACAAAACTATATTTCCGGGGATTCAAGGTGGCCCACTAATGCACGTTATAGCTGCCAAAGCGGTCTGTTTTAAGCAAGCAATGACCCCAGAATTTATGAAATATCAGAAACAAATCGTTAAAAATGCTAAAACCTTAGCTGAAAAATTAGTAGAATTAGGTTATAATTTAGTATCCGGTGGAACTGATAATCACTTAATGTTAGTAGATTTAAGGAATAAAGGAATTACCGGAAAGCAGTCAGAGAAAGCTTTGGAAGAAGCCGGGATTACTGTTAATAAGAATATGGTTCCCTTTGACCCTCAAAAGCCTTGGGTTGCCAGTGGAATAAGAATCGGGACTCCTGCAGTGACTACCAGAGGAATGAAAGAGAAAGATATGGGAGTAATAGCAGAGATGATGAACAGAATCCTGAATGATACGGAAAATATGAAAGTAAAAGAAGAAGTAAGAAAAGAAGTAGAAAGCTTTTGTAAGAAATTTATATAGTAAAGAATCAAGCAAACAGGAGGTTTTATTTTGATTTCTACCAGCAATTTTAAAAAAGGTTTAACTATCGAATTAAAAGGTGAAATATATAGCATTGTGGATTTTCAACACGTGAAACCCGGCAAAGGCGGTGCTTTTGTAAGGACTAAACTTAAAAATATGAAAACCGGGCTTGTTGTAGACAAAACATTCAGAGCAGGAGAAAAAATGGAACAAGCTATAATCGATAGAAAAACTATGCAGTATCTATATAATGATGGGGATAATTATTGTTTTATGAATAAGGAAAACTATGAGCAAATTTCTATATCCAAAGAGCAGATAAGTGAACTGGTTGACTTATTAAAAGAAGGCAATGATGTGGAGGTTGTATTTTGTAAAGGAAATATAATTGGTGCGGAACTACCAAATTTTATGAGTTTAAAAGTTATTAAAACTATGCCTGGTGTAAAGGGAAATACGGTGTCCGGTGCGATTAAACCAGCAACTTTAGAGACCGGAGCGATAATTCAAGTTCCCTTATTTATAAAAGAAGGGGATGTAATAAAAATAGATACCAGGGAGAAGAAATACATAGAAAGAGAGTAAATTCGTATCTCGTGAATCGTATAGCGTATAAAATTAGTTAGTTGGTTAGTTAGTTACCTGGTTAGCTGGTTTAAGAAAGAGAAGAAAAAAGACTAATTCGTATCTTGCAAAGAGAATAAAAGTCAGGAGTCAGAATTCAGGAGTAAGAATATAATATAGTATCGCGTATAACGTTTAGCGAAAAGATTTAAAAAGGAGAAAAATGCAAACTATTAAAACTGATCTGGGAGAAATAAATGTTACTAATGAAACAATCGGGAATATAGTTAGTTTAAATTTATCTGATGTTAAAGGTGTGGTAGGAAGCAGAAAGTCAATCATAAAAGAGATAACCGATATGTTAAGGGGAGATACGAGCGAAAACGAAATAGAAGAAGCTTCCCGTACTATAAAAGTAGAGATAAAAGATAATAAACCTTTGATAAATTTATATATTATTATAAAGTATGGTGTAAGGATACCTGATATAGCTTGGGATATTCAGAGTAGAGTTAAAGAAGGTTTAAGGAAAAAATTAGATACAGATATTTATGAAATAGATATTCATGTTCAAGGAATTCAGTTTCCCAAGAAAACACAAAGCAGGAAAGATTTGGTTGCTTCCAATTTATTTATAAAAGTTTTTTAAATATCATTCGTATTTTGCATGGGGTCATATTTTACATGGGGTCAGGTCTCAACATTTGACATAACTTATTTTTTTTTATTATTTAGGAATAAGTTATGTCAAATGTTGAGACCTGACCCCATGTAAACGGAGGAGTAATGGGAGGAAGAAGATTATCCCGAGAAATGGCTTTAAAAGTGTTATTTCAAATTGATTTAGTTAGCACTAATATAGAAGAAACATTGAAATATACTTTCGGAAATGGTAAATTTTCAGATGAAGTTAAGGAATTTACTTTGATATTAGTTAAAGGAGTGATGAGTAATTTATCTGAAATAGATAAGGCAATCAATAACTATACTAACAATTGGTCTTTAGAAAGAATTACTAATATCGATAGAAATATTCTTCGGATGGCAATTTATGAAATATTGTACTTAAAAAATATACCCAAAAGTGTATCTATTAACGAAGCAGTTGAATTAGCCAAGAAATATGGGACAAAAAGTTCTTTTAGTTTTGTAAACGGAGTTTTAGGAAAAATAGATAAAAATGATAAAATTATGAATAAAATAAACTAAAGGCTTATGAATAATTATACAGAATCAAAAATATATACAGTTTCCAAGCTTAATAAATACATAAAAAAGCTTTTCGAAAATGATTTTAACTTACAGGATATATGGATATTGGGAGAGATATCCAATTTTAAGTTACATTCTTCAGGACATACGTATTTTGTGCTCAAGGATAAGGAAAGCCAGATTAGATGTGTAATGTTTAGAGGCAACAACTATAATTTACGATTTATGCCAGGGGATGGAATGAAGGTTAAGGTGCGAGGGGATGTCAGTGTTTATGAAAAAAGAGGAGAGTATCAGCTGTATGTAAAGGAAATAATAGAGGCCGGGAAGGGTGAACTTTATTTAGCTTTTGAGAGACTGAAAGCAAAACTCAAAGATGAAGGGCTTTTTTCGGAGGAAGTTAAAAAGAAATTACCGTTCATTCCGCAAAATATTGCGGTTATAACTTCTCCTACCGGAGCAGCAATTAGAGATGTTATAACTATTTCATTGAGAAGATTTCCTAATCTTTCCATTTTAGTTGTTCCTTCTTTGGTACAAGGGACATCTGCCGCTCAGGAAATTGCCAAAAAGATAGATTTTTTAAATAAATATTTTAAAGATTTAGATTTTATTATAATTGGCCGAGGTGGAGGTTCATTAGAAGAGCTATGGGCTTTTAATGAAGAAATTTTAGCTCGCAGCATCTATAACTCTAAAATACCTATAGTTTCTGCGGTAGGCCACGAAACAGATTTCACTATTTCAGATTTTGTGGCTGACCTGCGTTCTCCCACTCCCTCTGCTGCAGCTGAAATGACTATACCAGATAAAAATAATTTGATAAATAATCTAAGTTTATTAAAAAGCAAGATAACCAGAGCAGTTAAAAGAAACTTTGAGTTAAAAACAGAAAATTTATATTCTGTAAGTAGGAGCCTTAAATATCAGGGACCGGAAAACAAAATTAATCAATATTACCAATATATCGATGAATTTAGCTCTCGTTTAAATTCAAGGATTAAGCACCTGGTAGAATTATATGAAGAAAGGGTAAAAAAAGATTCCCAAAGACTGGATTCATTAAGCCCTTGGGCGGTAATCGAAAGAGGATATAGTATCTGTAGAAAAATACCTGGTAAGGAGATTATTAAAAGGTTGGAGCAAATTGAAGTTGGCACAAAAATCGAAGTCATCATAAGTGATGGTAAAATATTGAGTAAAGTAGAAAAAAAGGAGGCTGTTTCAAATTGAAAAACAAGAAAAAAGTAGAAGATATTCTTTTTGAAGAATATTTAAGAAAATTGGAAAAAATTGTTCAACAATTAGAGGAAGGTGAATTAACCTTAGACGAATCAGTAAAGACCTATGAAGAAGGAATGAATATATCGAAAATATGTTTAGAAAAATTGAATAAAACTAAAAAGAAGATAGAACAATTGGTAATTGAAGGTGAAGAAAAATATTCCACTAAACCTTTTTCTGAAAAAAATGGAGAAGATACGGTTAATGATTCTTGAAAAATATCTGGAAAATAAAAAAAATATCATAGATAAGGCTTTAGATGAATATTTGCCACAGGAAGAAAAACCACCTTCGATTATTCACAAAGCAATTCGTTATAGTGTTTTTAGCGGAGGGAAGAGGATTAGGCCAATTTTAACTTTGGCAACCGCTGAATTGTTTGATAAAGAGGCTGAAAGTGTAATAAAGGCAGCTTGCGGGGTAGAATTAATACATACTTTTTCATTAATTCATGATGATCTCCCTTGTATAGATAATGATGACTTTAGACGGGGGAAACCAAGCAATCATAAAGTATTTGGAGAAGCCATAGCTTTATTAGCAGGGGATTCCCTTTTAGTTTCCGGTTTTGACTTAATGATCGAAAATTCTGAAGTTAAAGGAATAAAAAAACAATCAATTCTAAAATTGCTAAAAGAAATATCTTTTTACATTGGAACTGAAAACATGTTGGGAGGACAAGTAGAAGACATAAGCTTAAAAAATGAAAATATTAAAAAAGAAGATTTATATAATCTATATATGAAAAAAACGTCTGCCTTAATTTGTCTTTCTATCAGGGCAGGAGCAATATTATCCGGGGCAAACCAAAGGCAACTTAAAGCTTTAACCAAATATAGTGAAAATATAGGATTGGCTTTTCAAATTGTTGACGATATGCTTGATATTATGCAAGACCAAAGGGATACGGAAAAACCTAATTATGCTAATAAATTTGGGATGAAAGAATCAAAGAGCGAATCCGAAAGGTTAATTAAGGAAGCAAAAGATTCTTTAAAAATATTCAATCAAAAAGCCGAAACATTGAGAAATTTAGCTGATTATTTGCTCACCAGGAAAAAATAAAAAACAGTATATAATAGTATCGAGTATATAGTATCGAGTATATAGTGAAGAAAAGAGAAAAAGAAGTAGGGGCGTATTGCTATACGCCCTCAACAATCTATATAAAACCGTAGGACAGGCGTCTCGCCTGTCGAGGTAGGGGTTTGATTCATCAAACCCGCCAGAAAAATTTTCAAAGTACACGGGTCGAATAAATTCGACCCCTACATAGAAAGAGATATTTTGTTTAAAATAGTTTTATTTAATATGGATGCTATTTGCAAGCTGTAATATTATGTAGAATGCCTATATAATTTGCTAAAGACATAGTGTGGATTTACTCGATACTCGATACTCGATACGATATACTGAAAAATCAAGGAGATGAAATGTTTAGATCGAACAATAGAAAATTTAATGAAATACGTCCTATAAAGATTACCAGAAATTATATAAAATATGCAGAAGGGTCTGCCCTTATGGAAATGGGAGATACTAAAATAATATGCACTGCTTCGGTTGAAGATAAAGTTCCTTTATTTTTAAGAGGAAAAAAGAGTGGCTGGATTTCAGCTGAATACTCTATGATCCCCCGAGCAAATCAAATTAGAAATATCAGGGATTCAGTTAAAGGTAAAATAAGCGGAAGATCTTCTGAAATTCAAAGGCTAATTGGGAGATCTTTAAGGTCAGTAGTAGACTTAGTTGAATTAGGAGAGAGAACTATTTGGATAGACTGTGATGTAGTTCAAGCCGATGGTGGGACCAGAACCTCAGCTATTATTGGTTCTTTTGTTGCTTTATTTGATGCTTTAAATTATCTGAAGGCTGAAGGGCAAGTAGATGGTATTCCTATAAAAGATTATGTGGGGGCAATTAGCGCGGGAATAATTGACGGAGAAATGTTATTAGATTTAAATTTTGAAGAAGATTCTCATGCTCAAGTGGATCTAAACATGGTGATGACTGAAAAAGGAGAGATAATAGAAATTCAAGGAACGGCTGAAGGCAAGCCTTTTTCTAAAAGAAATTTACAGGAATTGATTAAATTAGCGGAGACAGGAATAAAACAGATAATTGAAAAAGAAAAGAATATATTGGGGAAAATATGTTAGAGATACTCATTGCTTCAAATAATTTAGGTAAAGTTAAGGAAATAAAAGATATTTTAGACAGTCCTGAAATAAAAATATTAACTATGAATGGTTTCCCCCATCTTCCAAAGATCGAGGAAGATGGAAAAACTTATCAAGAAAATGCATTTAAGAAAGCCAGGAAGATTTCAGAATATACTGGTAAAATATGTTTAGCGGATGATTCAGGCTTAGAAATCGATTATTTAAAAGGAAAGCCGGGAATATATTCTTCAAGGTGGGGGAATAGCGATGAAGAGCGTATAAACAAAGTGCTTAGATTATTAGAAAATGTTCCAAAAAATAAAAGAAACGCAAAATTTGTTTGTGTTGTAGTACTTGTTTTTACGGATGGGAAAATATATATGGTTAAGGAAGAATGTAAGGGAAGTATTACATTTAACTCAAAAGGTGAGCATGGGTTTGGTTATGACCCTATTTTTTTAGTTCCAGAATATGACAAAACTTTTGCAGAATTAGGAGACAAGATCAAGAACCAGATAAGTCATAGGGGCAAAGCAATGAGAAGGATGATTAATATAATAAATGAATTAGTCGTTAGTGAATAGTAATTCGTATCGAGTATCGAGTATCGAGTGAAGAAAATCATAATTCAAGAGTGAAGACGTGACATATTGAGCCCAAAGTGTAGCGGGTTGCCCCATTTCTTTTTCACCAGCTAATCAGCTAATTATCTTTACTATATACTCGATACTATATACTCGATACTTATTTCTTGGCGAGATACGATTCACGAGATACGAATTGTTATGTTAATGTAAACTTTATTGGGGTAGTTAGATAAAAAGAAGAATGCTACTTTTTTTCTATCTTTCCTTTCTCTTTCTTAACTCGATACTTGATACTATATACTCGATACTGTTATTTTGTAATTGACTTATATATATATTTCTTATATAATAACTTTTGTTTCGGGGTGTAGCGCAGTTTGGCAGCGCACCTGCTTTGGGAGCAGGGGGTCGGAGGTTCAAATCCTCTCGCCCCGACTTTGCGGGAATAGCTCAGTTGGT
>JABUBK010000077.1_pt1 | contig 18190 bp, 15 predicted proteins | sample 7332671 | NCBI WGS metagenome assembly JABUBK01 (sample SAMN07256342, study PRJNA390944) | subsurface metagenome | isolation source: Methane hydrate marine sediment | place: Pacific Ocean: Eastern North Pacific, ODP site 1244 | collected 2002
ACTTGCTACCTCTCCCTCCACGGTGAAGTAAGTCAGGGAAAAATTGGTAGTTACTAATACGGGAGAGTCAGCTCCCGGACTTCTAATTTCATAGGATTTTGCCTCCACAGTATTGGGAACCTGTGGGTCTGTATAGATATTTTGTCTTACGGTAAGCAGGGGAAGAAGCTGCCATTTCTCTTTTCCCTCCACAACCACAATACCCCCGTATTTAGATATATAGGTAGCGGCTTCAGCTACTTCCTGGAAGGGACTCTTCTCGTGCGTGAGGACTATGGTAGGATAACCCAGAGGACGAAAATTCTTCTCTAGAGCCAATCTCCTCATCTTGGTCAAGCTAGCCAGAGTCTCAGCTAAATCACCGGAGTCAGGATCCAGGACCATATCTTCTGTTCCCCTGTTCTTGATTTTCTGAGTGAGATCCGCCAGATCCTCCAGGGTTTTGCCTTTGACTACCAGGGGACAGTGATGCTCTTTGGCCAGATCCGCCATCTCTTCCCAGTTCTCCTTGTTAGCCGCATACAGAAGAGGATTACCTTCAGCACTCACCTTGAGCGCTGCCTCTATAGTCCGAGGGTCTTCAGATACGAGGATTAGGGGAAGAGGTGACTTCTCCATCACCCTCTTAACCACTTTGGCGAAAGATTCTGGCCCACCAGAGGTACACTCCAGGGCCAGAAGATTCACTCCAATTTCTTCTCCCACCCGGGTAAATTTGAGATTGTTTATCTCTTCGATCTCCTGGTTCAGTTTATTCTCTGGTATATCTTCTCTTACTTTAATAGCGACAAGGCTGGGATGATGAAATTTCTCCTGGTGTCGAAAAAGGGAGGTTTCCTGTCCTATTTTGAGTTCGTGGTCACCTTTGCCGATCCTGACCAGCCTCATGGGAGGAGCAGAAGCCTCATCAAGTTTAGCTTTAGCTTCTTCGCTCACATAGGGACACTGATCCAGGGAGGCCCGCTTGGCCGCCAGTTGCATGGCAAAGGCCATACAGGTGGGGAGGTTACAATCTCCACAGTTAGTCTTGGGTAAGTTCTTATAGATTTCTAACCCGGTTAAGGCCATTATCTTTCCTCCTTTACATAATTGGTTCCATAGACAGGGCAGGGTGCTTTTTATCTTGCAGGAACTTCAGCAGTTCCTCCGAGGTGGTAGCTTCTTTCTCAGTGGCAATTTTATCCAAAAGGTCCACCTCACCTATCTCCTTAAGGCGTATTTTGACTCTTTCCCCTATTTCTTCTTTTAGCTCCTGGGGCATCCAGACAACTCTCTTGATACCTCCCTCGGCGGAAATAAATTTTTCGCTGGTAATATACATTTTACCCATGCCTATGAAGCCCGGGGTCTGAACTCCACCACCTACCTGACCAGCCATGGTACTGAAGGTCATTCCCACCGGAGTCATTCCTGTAAATTCCCGATTGACGATCATAACCCCGTTTGTTTCCGGGAGAACCACGGTGATACACTCAAAGCAGCCACAATTCTTGATAAGCGGACCTCCATTAATGAAATAGCAATGAGTATCAGTAAGGGTCAAGTTATAAACATAACTATATCTACCGTTATTTTTGATATTTTCTACTTTAGTAACTATGTCCAGGAAGTAATCAGTTTTGAGAGCAGCTTCAATAATAGATTGGTGCCCTTCCTCTTCCGAGGGAGGATCAAGGAGATTAATTCCCAGATTAGCGTTAAGAACTTTGTTGGCATTAGAGATAATCGGTCGAGATCGTCCCGTCTTATAGTAAAATAGGGTACTGGGAGAAAGGCAGAACTTCTCTCTGGGTTTTGTCTAACTTGGTATTATTCTCATTCGCCAATTGACACACTCTGGTCAGCAGCTCCCCTTTTTGAGGATGTTTTGAAGAAATGGTATGAGCGAATCGGAATAAGTTGCCTCCGTAAAGTTCAACTTTCCATACAGATCTATCCTCTCGCACATTTCCTATTATCCCTAGACGTTTGAGTAATATTTGAAGATGTCTGGCTGCCTTTTCCTCAAAGATACATAGATATCCTTCCCCAACTTCCCACTTATCTTGATACCTGCGTATTCTAATGCTTCCATCTCCATCAAACAGCCCGCCTAGAAAGGCAGCAATGTGAGATTTAGGTAAATTAAGCATTTTTCCCAAATTCCACTTGCCCCTGCTGCCAATACGGATCCCAAAGTACTCACAGAGATAGCCTAGCACAGGGTTGTTCGCATAATAATGGAAGCAGCGTTTAGTTGGTTTTATTATCCTTCCCTTAATTTCTGAGGTATTGCCCTTCCTTATTCTCATATTTAATCTGCGATCAGGAAAGATACGAGAATAAAGGGAAGCAAATTCTTGTCCGAGTTTTTCATTGGTATTGATAAAATCAATACGATACTCATACCTGCCTCGCTTGGTAATTGAGCCATCAGAAGCTATTAAGCCCATTATATAGAAAAGATCTTTACTTATTTCACGGGGCAGCTGAATAAACGAGGAGGCGCTACTTACAGTTCTAACTGACTTTTTAATTTCTTGCCAATCCTCTTGAAGACAAGAGACCACCGTTTTTAGATCCCTGAGGCTTATTGACTTCACTTGGAGAAGAGGTTTTATGCGAAGCTGTCGAAAGGCTTTACGCAGCGAACCATATTTGGAGGCTAGACGTTTTTTAATATCGGCGATTAAATCTTGATCAGCGACTCGAAAATCATCAGGCAAAAGATCGATGATATCTGGAAGCTCTGAGGATAAATCAAGATTTGCCAGGGAAATCAAACGATCACCAGCATTGACCTGATCAGCCCGAATCCACTGTATTCCTTCCTGTTTATCTACAGCTATTTCATGATTAGGTGTAAGCACTAACTCTACCCCCGTTTTTGTCTTTAGGTAAATCAAATTATCAGGAGCTGGAAAACGCTGCAGAGCAACAATAGGTTCCTGCTTGGCTAGCCCCTCGCGAAGCGTTAAGGCCGAGGATTGAGTATAGTCTTGCCCCCCCAGTTTTTCATTGATAAACTCATCTATCTTAGTTGGTTTTCCGTCGATTATAAGCTCTGTTTCTCCTACAACGCAACTGGTCATGGGATCCTCTATAATGGAATAGGCGTTAAATCTTTCTAGATTGCCGTTGGATTTTTGAACCAGATATTCATTTATTCCTTCCCACTGACCCTTTACTTCATTAAGACACCTACCCTTTTTCACCGGCTCGTTTGGTCCATGGGGATTAAGCTCATAAGATGCCTTGCAGTCCAGCCAGGTATAGGCTCCGCAGAGGCCTAATCTCTGTGGAGTCACAATACATACATGATTCGGGGCATAAGACTGGCAATTTTTTACCACTATACCATTTACGAGGTAGTTGTGAGTGTCCTTAACACTGAAATTGTAGACTTCTTCTTCAGCGTATTTAATGGTTTCTATCTTTTTTATTCTTTCAAAACTTGCCCTGGAATTGTACCAAGCCAAAAGTTCTCTGTAATGTAAATCAGAAGGATCAACCACGTCTCTTAGATCGCTTAAGAGTAATCCTAGCTTTTCTCTGGAAATCCGATGTCTTCCCTTAGCCCAGTTTTTAACGGTCTTATAATCCAAAGAAACTTTGGTTATCTGTAGGCTGGCTTGATACTTGGTAATTAAATTATCTATTAATTTACCACAGCACCGAGGAACTGTATTTGTTCTAATTACATGATTTATGTCTCGATGGGACTTTACCCGCTGCATCTTCTGTAATTTACCAGGATGATGGGAAGAGATAAGGGATCTAAATTTTTCAATATCAAGGTAACTTCTCGTCCCAACCTGATATCCACGGGTAGTCTCAGTAATATAGGAGGGTATCCCCAGTTTCTTTAAAAGTAAAAAAATATGTTGTGCTTCTTTATACTTACCAGTACTGATAAGAATATGCTCATTGGTCACGTGGCCATCGCCATCAAAGAGTCCCCTTAGGAAGCAAGCAACTAATTCTGGAGAAAGAGAAGAAATTATTTCCCCATTCCATCCTTCTTCTTTTCTGATTCCTAACCCCATAAGAATCTGCCCCAGCAAAGGATGATGAACATGAGAAACAAATACCTTCTTCCTTCCTCTAACTTCTACTCCCTTAGACACAGATATAGCAGGTTTTACTGAATAAGTTTTGGGAGAGATGCCCAGCCATGAGCGAACAACTTGACTGAACCTATCAACAAGAACTTCTTCAGTATTGGTAAATTGTACGTAAGTGCTTTTTCCCCTTTTAATAATGCAGCCATCAGAAGCTACCAACCCGGCTAAATACAGAATCTCCTCATCTAAAACCGCCTTCTTTAGCCGGCACCTTTTACCTATACCTACTTCTCTTATCTTAGTCTTGAATTCGCTCCAGGGGATTCCCACTTTCTCACAAATTAACCTAACTTCCCTCAAAGTTAATCTTCTCCGAGATATAGTTCCCCCAATTCTTAAAGCTTGATAGAGTTTTTGGTGCCCGATACCCAGCTCCTTATAAGCCTGGCCTATTGTTCCATATTTCTTAAGGATGGAATTCTTCAAAAGAGAAAGAGTTTCTTCATTATAAACCTTCACCTCGGAGGGGGGTAGAAAATCTATCACCCAGGGATCGCTACTGGTTTCTCCATCAACCATGGTTGTTAAGGGAGAAACAAGCCAATCACCCGGTTCCAATTCTGAAGCTTTAACCCATTCCAGAGCCTTCTCTCCATCAATTAGAACCCTGTGATTGGGGGTGAGACAAAGAGAGTTCCCATTACTTAGAGTAATTCTTAACAGAGAGGAAGGTGCAGGATTAAGGAAAAACTCTTCTATGGGTTGACTCTGAAAATCATGACTATTTAAAGATAAAACGGAGTCACAGGAAGCTTCATCAAAGAGATTTTCCACGCTCTGAAAGGAACCATTGGGAAGAATTATCTCTTCCCCTTTAGGAACACATAAAATGCAGCTATACAGAGTGTCTACATTCTCATCTGTCATTCCGGCCAATCTCTCATCTCTGTCATGAAAAATACGTCTTGCCTCCTCCAGAGGTTCTTTGAGCTTCTCTTCGTCTGTGATGATGGTTACCTGGACCTTATCCACCAGCTTGGAGAACTCATCATGGAGCTTGGCCACTAAAATTTCACCCAGATGTTTCAGTCTAAAGCCCTTCTGGAAGGCCTCCTTGCTAATGCGAATCCAGGCGATAGCTCTTTGCCCCATATGAAAAATCCCGTTGGCGCAAGAGATAAACTCGTGAATGCGGCGCTCCAGGACCGATTCAAAGTCTTCCTGGAATTTCCTCCCTGCCACCTGAACCAGTATACCCAGAGGCATAGCTGCACCCTCCTCGACCTGGTCAATATCTGGCCCAATGAGCTCTATTTTGCCGTCCTCAACCTCCTCCATGGAGGCTCCTCGAAGGAGTTCAAAAGCCTGGCTGTACTTTCCCCCGAACTGAACCTGCATCTCTTCTTTCCTCACTCTCTCTCCCTCAAAGCCAGCCCCATAGGGAACAGGGATATCAATCTTGGTGACTTTAATTTCCAGACCTCTTACCTCAATGGCTTTGGCCACTATAGTTTCCCGGGGAATGCCGGAGACCACGTGCTCATAGGTGCATATACCTGTGGGCAAGATCTGGGGTAGATCCACGTCAGATATGACCGGGAATCCAAAATTTATAGCTCCGGCAGCCGTAGCGTACTTCTCGTCGGTGATAAGCTGATCCTTGGGAGTTCCCTTATCTTGCCCCAGAGCCAGGACAAAGGCGTGAACCCTTCTCTTATTATAAAGAAGAATTTCCCTTGCTTTATCTAAATTTCCCGGTTTTAATCCTCCAAAGGTCATGGCTGATCGGACAGCGAAGTTCAAAGCGTGAATAGCGGCACTGGTATCTTTACCGTAGGGGACAAGGAAGGTATCCCAGTTCATCTCGATACCTTCCTCAGCCAACTGCTCAGCCATAGAGGTTCCGTTGCTACTTGAGGCCATAAAGACCAGGATACTCTTTTCTTGAAGAGTCCGGGCCAGCTTTACCGCTTCTTCGTTAGTGGGCAAAGCTCCCACACAGGCAGCAAAACCAGGCATTCTTCCATCAACTAATTTTATCCCCTGAGTTCGAAGGATAGCATCATCGGTGAAGCCTAGCCAGATACCCTCTGGTTTCTCTCCTCTAGCATATTTCAGAGCCTCAATGATTTCCTCAGCGATGAGTGTGGCAACTCCTGCATCTAAGGCGTCCCCCAAATAGGGCAGCCACAATTTCTCACTGGGTAAAGGTGGCAAAAGATTCTTAGCTTCCTTCAGAGCTTCTCTCGTGCCTTCCAGGTTCTCTACTTTGAGTCCCAGGATGGCGTAAATAAAGGGAAGATAATAGGCGGTGTTAGGATAGGCTACCTTGTAATCTGATCCCTTTTCTTTGGTAAGCTTGTTCAGCTCTCTTTCAGCTTCCCTGACGTACTTATGGGCTCCTCGAATAGCTGCCGAGGCAATTATCTTTGACATACCTTTCCTCCTTAGATTTTGGTTAAGAAGTTTCTGGGGACTTTTGTTTTAATTAGGCTTAATTTATTTCCTAATTCGGATCTTCTACAATCCGGGCAAGTTTCAAAAAGATCCTGTGGAAGCTCATTTTTTTTCCTCTTTAAGAAATCTATCTCCACTTCAGGAGCAAAAAAATTGCCACATACCTTACATCTCTTTCTCTTAAGTTCGGTATGCCAGAGAGGAATTTTTCTTAAGTTTTTATGATCCTCGATTTTTATAGCTCCGGTGGGACAGACAATTGCACAAGCAGTGCAGCCTAGACAAACATCAGAATGCATCTGGTAAGGGGTAGTAACCTCTCTTTTTGTTCCCCGGTTAATAAAGCCAATAGCACTCACACCTATCACTTCCTGACACACCCTCACACACAAGCCACAGAGAATACATTCTTCATTATCTACCTGGAATCTAGGTTTTTTTACCCCCATTTTCTTAGCTAGATCCTGGATGGATTTTACATTGGGGCACCTGGCTAAAAGGAGTTCTAAAATTATTTTTCTTGCCCTTCTTACCTTTTCTGAATTGGTCTTAACTTCTATCTTCTCCTGAACCGGATAGGTACAGGCAGCAGTGAGTCTGGACCCTCCTTTTCTTATAATTTCTACTGTACAGACTCTACAGGCTCCCTGAGGAGTTAATGCTTCATGATAGCAGAGGGTGGGAATTTCGATACCAGCCTTCTTAGCTACTTCCAGAACGGATAACCCTTTCTTTACCTGGATGGTTTGACCGTCTATGATTAGTTTTATCATCTTAACTCACTAATATAGCCTCAAATTTGCAAGAATCCAGACAAATGCCACATTTTATACATTTGGCTTGATCTATAGAGTGGGGTTCCTTTCTTTCTCCTTCAATGGCCTGCTCAGGACACAGCTTTTTGCAGAGAAGACAGCCTGTACACTTTTCCTTATCGATAGTATAGCTAATTAAATCTTTACACACCTTTGCCGGACACTTTTTATCTTTAATGTGAGCCTCATACTCGTCCCTGAAATAGCGGATAGTACTTAAGACTGGATTGGGAGCAGTTCCCCCCAGAGCACATAAAGAGGTATCGGCTACTACCCCAGAGACCTCTTCCAGCAGCTCGATATCTCTCTCTTCGCCTTTTCCTTGCGTAATACGGGTTAATATTTGAAGCATCCTCTTGATGCCTTCCCGGCAAGAGGTACATTTACCGCATGATTCATCCTGGAGAAAGCTAAGGAAATATTTAGCTATATCAACCATGCAGGTACCTTCATCCATAACGATCATTCCACCTGAACCCATCATTGACCCCACCCGGGTCAGCTCCTCAAAATCTACCGGGAGATCTATTAGCTCTTCAGGAATACATCCTCCAGAAGGTCCTCCGGTCTGAACCGCTTTGAATTTTTTTCCCTCAGGGATCCCTCCCCCAATACCATAAATGATCTCTCTTAAAGTAATGCCCATGGGAACTTCGACCAAACCCGTGTTTTCTATCTTGCCTACCAGGGAAAATATTTTTGTCCCTTTACTTTCTTTGGTACCAATCTTTGAGTACCAGTCAGCTCCTTTGGTAATGATTAAGGGAACATTAGCCCAGGTCTCCACATTATTTAGATTAGTGGGCCTTTCCCACAGGCCACTTTCTACAGTGTGAATATGTTTTGCCCGGGGTTCGCCAACTCTTCCCTCAAGGGAAGCCATGAGAGCAGTTGATTCACCACAGACAAAGGCTCCTCCACCTCTATTTATTTCAATGGTGAAATTGAATCCTGAACCCAGGATATTTTCCCCCAGAAATCCATATTCTTCGGCCTGCCCAAGAGCCACTTTTACATTGTTTACGGCTAGGGGATATTCATTGCGTACGTAAATATATCCATTGTTAGATCCAATAGCATAGGCTCCAATAATCATTCCTTCTAACACGCTATGAGGATTTCCTTCCAGAAGACTTCTATCCATATAAGCTCCAGGATCACCTTCATCGGCGTTGCAGACCACATATTTGGGTTTTCCAGAGGCCCCTCTGGTGAGTTCCCATTTTCTGCCGGTAGGAAATCCACCCCCACCTCGGCCCCTCAGACCTGCTTTGGTGATTTCTTCAATAACTTCTTCCGGAGACATACTGAAAAGCACCTTGCTTAGACCGGAGTATCCACCGAGGAGGATATACTCAGAGATTTTAGTGGGATCCATCTTGCCATTATTCCCGAAAATTAGGCGTTTCTGTTTGCTGTAAAAGGGAATCTTATTCTCGTATTTCATTTTTTTGCCTGTTTTAGGGTCTCGATAAAGCAATCGATCAATGACATTATTTCGCACCACTGTCTCGGAAATAATTTCTGGCACATCATCCGGTTGAACCCGCTGGTAGAAAATCTTTTCTGGATGAATCACTACTAAAGGTCCTCTCTCACAGAAACCATGACAGCCTGTGGTTCTAAGGTGTACTTTTGCATTTAACTTTTGCTTCTTGATCTCTTCCTTGAAAGCATCGATTACTTTTTCACAGGCATAAGCATGACACCCCGTTCCGCTACAAATGGTTATGCAGGGTCTCGTTAAATCACGTTCTTTTTCCAGTGACCTTCGCAGATTTTTTAGATCCTCTGGACTTTTGATTTCCTTCACTTATTTTGCCCTTGTAGTTTCTCAAAACTTTCTTCACTTTGCCCGGGGTCATTTTGCCGTAGTATTGCTCATTAACTACAATCAGAGGTCCCAGAGCACAAGCTCCCAGGCAATTGACCGTTTCCAAAGTAAACATAGAATCCTTGGTTGTCTGGCCGGATTCAATACCTAGGTTTCTTTCTATCTCTTCCAGAATTCTTACTGCTCCCCTGACGTGACAGGCGGTTCCCAGACAAACATTGATGATATGTTTTCCCCTGGGTTTCAAACTGAAAGATCTGTAAAAGCTGGCAATACCGTAGATTTGAGTCAAGGGGATTCTTAAGTTTTCCCTTATATGAAGCAGGGCCTCTTTGGGTAGATAATTATATTCTGCCTGGATGTCCTGCAGGATACCAAGTAAAGCGCTCTTTTTTCTTTTGTATCTATCAAGTATTTTATCGACTATGGCCGGATTCATTTATTCTCCTCTGGCTAATTTCTCTTTCCCTCTATTCCTTCGAGTTTTTCTGGGATTGGCTCCTTTCAAAAGCTACCAGAAAATCTTTTACTGTCTCTTTCCTTTTTTCTGCAGTGATCTCGTCAATTCTCTTGTACTGCAAAGCTCCCGTAGGACAGCTCTCTACGCAGGCGGGGTTCCTCTCCTCTTTGATCCTTTCCAGGCATAAGTCACATTTGGTGATGACCCTGCCATCCCGGCTCAGTTTAATAATGCCGAAGGGACAGACAAGGATACACCATTTGCATCCAATACAGAGCTCCTCTTTGATAAGTACAGGCTCCTCGGTCCCTAATTTCTCAATAGCTTTGGTGGGGCAAATAGCCACACAGGGTGCATCCTCACAGTGACGACACTGCAAGGGAACAGAAACATCCCCCGCTATCTCAACGCTTACCCGGGATTGGGGAGTAGGAGTCTCCAGGATAGCCATAAATAGGTCTTTTGACTGGGAGTGTTCCACCGCACATCCTATTTCACAGCTTTTGCAGCCCAGACATTTTCCGGCATCTATAAAAAGAACTCCTTTCATTTTTCCTCCTTTTTAAGTCTATACCTTAACGGGCTCCCTTTCTTTTTTGACTGCTCCTTCATACATTACAGGTTTTAGCTTCAGTGCCTGGCGCTTTTTATTGATATGATCAATCATCAGATGAGCAGCTTTGATAGGATCTTTCTCAAAGGCGTACTTGCCACCTACAATATCTTCCAGCTCCTCGCACATGAAGCGAGTAACATTCTTGCTTCCCAGCACTGGTTGAGGGGTGCCAAAAACGGTGAACACCCCCGAGGCCACAAAGTAAAGTCCTATGGAGATGGCTTTCTCACTCATCCATTCCGGAGCCGCTCCTGCCGCCGGTAGATCACTAATATCTTCGCCCAGTCCACCTTCATTGACCACATTGGTGAGGGTGACGAGGATGCGAGAGTTATCCACACAGGAACCTACGTGAAGGACAGGAGGTATCCCTACCGTCTCACATATTTCTTGAAGACCCTTACCGGCATACTTTAGGGCAGCCTCTGGCTGAAGAAGACCCGCTTTGGCAGAGGCAATAGCTGAGCACCCTGTGGCTACTACCAGGACATCGTTTTTGATGAGCTCTTTGGTCATTTCTATATGCCCATAGTCGTGGCAAATATTGGGGTTGTTGCAGCCTACTACTCCGGCTGCTCCCCGGAGCCTACCGGTAATGATAGCGTCATTCAATGGCCGGTAGGTGGCCCTGAACCTGCCTCCCAGGAAATTAAAGACGCTCTCAGCGGTGAATCCGGCTACAAGATTCTCATTTTCCCGGGGGATTTGCACCTTATTTTTTTTCCTGTTTGGGAAATTCTCCACCGCCAATTTAAGGATCTCTTTAGCAATCTGGTAAGCCTTCTCTTCCTCAAATTGAATATGGGTTACCTGGGGAAATTTGCATTTAGGAGAGGTGGTGATGAGTTTGGTATGAAAACAGCCGGCAGTATCAGCTAGAGCTGGCATAAGACACTGAACATCCACCATCATCAACTCCACCGCTCCGGTGATAAGGGCTAGCTCCTGCTGGAGGAAATTCCCTGCCACAGGGATGCCATGGCGCATGAGGATCTCATTGGAAGTGCAACAGATTCCAGCGAGATTTATGCCTTTAGCTCCATTTTTCCTGGCCAGCTCAAGAAGTTCCGGATCCTGACTGGCTGCTACTACCACATCCGAGAGGGTAGGTTCGTGTCCGTGCACCACCACATTTACCTCGTCTTCTCTCAAAACCCCCAGATTGGATGTACCCCGGATAGGTCGGGGGCTTCCAAAGAGAACATCGGAAAGTTCCGTGGCAATCATAGAACCTCCCCAACCATCGCTGAGAGCCGTCCTCAAGCCATGCATGAGGATGTTCCGGTAATCATTACCCACCCCCATATGGGTGCGATGCATAATTTCCACAATCTCCCGGTCCACTCCCCGGGGAAGGATCCCCAGCTTTCTCCACAGCTCGACCCTCTTTTTCGGCGCCCTGAGGGCCATTCGAAGCTCACCATGCTGCTGGCCAAATTCGCTTAATACTTTTTCTGCCAGCTCCTCAGCGATTTCTTCCTTTTTCCTTCCCTCCAGTTTAATTCCATATTCAACAGCCAGGACCTTGAGCTTCTCTTCATCTTTTATCTGATAGGCCTTTGCCTTTCCCTGAGCAGCAAGAAGCAGAGCATGGGCTACATCCCGACCATGATCGGAATGAGCTGCCGCACCAGCAGCTATCATTCTGGCCAGGTTTCTGGCTACAATGGTATCGGCGCTGGCTCCACATACTCCTGTCTGGGGGCCTTCTCCGAAGGGATCAATTCGGCAGGGCCCCATGTTACAAATACGACAGCATATTCCTAACTCACCAAATCCGCATTGAGGCTGCATAGCCTCGTATCTATCCCAGGTGGTCATAATATCTTCTTCGTTTGCTCTTTTTAGCATCTTTTGAGCGGCAGGATCAATCGATCTTTCCTTAATTCTGGCCATATTTACTCTCCTTCATAGTTATACTTTTTAGTCTATTAAACAGTATTTCGCTAGCTATGATAATTCCTTCCGTGGATAGATAAGAAATTATGTTGGAATTAAAGAGGACCTTCCCATCAGGTGAAAATTCATCATCTTCTTTCCAGAGAACAAAAGAGATACTGACTTTGGGTAAGAAGGGAACTCTAACACCCACATCGCCAATAGCTCAAGATTACCCTGTTTTATCATAAGGAAATTTTACCTTGCCCCTTGCGGGCAAAAAGAGCTATTTTAGGATTTACCCTCCATTATTTTTGCGACGATCTTTTTCACCTCCCCCATTAGTCCTGTGTTCGTCCCAAAAGGCGAGGTATTGCCCAGGTCTGCCTCTAGAATTTTCTCATCATAGAGAATAAATCCCAAAAAATTGAAGTGAGGCATCTTTGTCATCAGGAATTCCTTGTCAGATTGATGGCGAATCTTGTTTCCCACTACTCCCAGATTTTCTATGCCGATTTGCCTGCCCAGCTCTCTAATTCGGTGCGCAGTTTCTATGCTTCTGAGTCCTGGCTCCACTACCACTACAAGTTCATCTACTCCTTTAGCCGTGGCTCTCCCCAGATGCTCTATCCCAGCTTCCATATCCATAATTATCACTTCTTCCCGCCTCAGGATGAGACTAGTCACCATCGCTTTGAGGAAGGCGTTTTCCGGGCAGGCACAGCCTAACCCTCCCCCTCTGACCCTGCCCATAAGCATAAGGTTTATTCCGTTGTGCTTAACAGAATACTTATCCGGGATATCATCCACCCTGGGATTCAATTTAAAATAGGGATTTAAACTCCCTATTTTAGCACCTGTCCGCTCTTCTATTAGTTCTTTCATTTCAATTAAAGGTTTTATACTGGAAGGGTTGGGATAACCGAGGGTGAGAGCAAGATTGGCATCAGGATCGGCATCAATGGCGAAAACCCTCTTTCCTTCGCTCACAAAAAGAGTAGCTAGACCTGCAGCAAGCGTAGTTTTCCCTGTTCCTCCTTTACCGGTTACGGCGATCTTCATAGGCTAATTTCCCAAACAAAATTTTGTCTATTCTATCATCTTACCTCAAATTGTCAAGCAGCTGTTTCCCTATAGATAACGCTTTTGGATATTTTTTCAGTAGGATTGCGCTTGTGATTACTTTCACAGACTTTAGCAAAATAAAAGACCCCCCTTGATACATATTATTACGGTTCGGTCAAGGTCTCGGATCCCCTCTTCATAGCGGCTTTTATGAAATCCCGGAATAAAGGATGGGGAGATCGGGGACGAGACTTAAATTCAGGATGAAACTGAGTAGCTACAAACCAGGGATGATCGGATATCTCAGTGATCTCCACCAAATTCTTATCCTTAAATGTCCCGGCAATCCTTAATCCTTTTTGGGTAAGTAGGTCCCGATATTTATTATTGAACTCATATCGATGCCGATGTCGCTCATAAACTTCATTTTCTCCGTAAGCCTTATGACTGAAGCTATTACGAGCTAGCTCACAGGGATAGACACCTAACCTCATGGTTCCTCCCTTGGCTTTGATCTTTTTTTGCTCGGGCAAAAGGTCAATCACCGGATGAGGGGTATGAGGATCAAACTCACTGCTGTTAGCCTGTCCGAGTTCAGCCACATTTCTAGCAAACTCGATAGTAGCACACTGCATCCCCAGGCAAATTCCCAGAAAAGGTATTCGCCTCTCACGGGCATATTGAATGGCTTCTATCTTTCCCTCTATTCCCCGCATCCCGAATCCTCCCGGGACCAGAATACCGTGCAGGGAAGCAAGATAGCTCTCTGGTTGACTTTGTATTTCCTCGGCCTCTAGCCATATGGTATTAACTCTAACCTCATTAGCTGCTCCAGCATGGATGAGAGCCTCGTTTATGCTCTTGTAAGTGTCTTTCATCTTCACATATTTACCCACAACTCCAACTGTTACCTCTCCTCGGGGATGGTTTACCCTTTCTACCCATCTCTGCCATTCTTTCAGATCCGTCTTGGAAGCGGTAAGGTTTAGCTTGTGCAGGATTTTGTCGGTCAAACCTTCCTTTTCGAACCTGAGAGGAACCTCATAGACATTTTCCACATCTATGGCCTGAATGACCTCTTTTTCTTCCACGTTGCAAAAAAGGGAGATCTTGCTGCGTGCCTCTCCGGTTAAAGGAATTTGGGTACGGCAGAGGATTAAATCTGGTTGAATCCCGATTTCCCGAAGTCTCCCTACACTGTGTTGAGTGGGTTTTGTTTTGAGTTCTGCTGAGGAAGAGATATAGGGAAGCAGGGTAAGATGGATAAACAAGGTATTTTCTCTTCCCTCCTCCAGGCGAAATTGTCTTATGGCCTCTAGAAAAGGGAGAGATTCGATATCTCCCACTGTTCCTCCTACCTCAGTGATGACAACCTCTACTTCATCCTTTTTGGCTACTTTCCTTATCCTCTCCTGAATCTCTCCGGTGATATGAGGTACAACTTGAATGGTTCTGCCTAGATACTCTCCTTTTCTTTCTTTCTCAATAACAGCACTGTAGATCTGCCCCGTGGTAACATTGTTATGGGAAGAGAGATTTATTCCCACAAAGCGCTCATAATGACCAAGATCCAGATCGGTCTCTGTTCCATCCTGGGTAACAAATACCTCCCCATGTTGGTAGGGACTCATAGTTCCCGGGTCAACGTTGATGTAAGGGTCGAATTTCAACATGCTCACACTGATTCCTCTCGATTTAAGGAGAGTTCCAATGGAAGCTGAAGCGATTCCCTTGCCTAAAGAAGAAAGAACCCCTCCGGTGACAAAAATGAATTTGGTCATTTCTTACCTCTCCCCTCCTCCTGAACCCATCTAGTAACTTCACTCAACAGAGCACCTGCCAGGTTCCTCTCTTCTACTTTTGCAAAAACTTTGCCCTTCTTGAAAAGAAGAGCTCCTTTCCTACCGCAGGCTATTCCTATATCAGCTTCCCTGGCTTCTCCAGGACCGTTCACTTCACAACCCATCACTGCAACCGTTAAGGGAAGTTTAAGCTCCTCAATTTCAGAGGCTACCTGGTTAACCACTGAAATCAAATCAATCTGGCATCTCCCACAGGTAGGACAGGAAATGAGGGTGGGACGATCCTTGATGAAATCAAGCGATCGCATTATCTGGTAAGCAGTTTTTACTTCTTGTACCGGATCACTGGTTAAGGATACTCTGATAGTATCACCGATTCCTTGAGCCAGAAGAATGGCTATTCCCGAGGCAGACCTGATTATACCCTGAGGAGGAGGGCCTGTGGCTGTTATTCCTAGATGGAGGGGATAGGGAATCTTTTGAGAAATGAGCTGGCAGGAAAGGATAGTGGTCAAAACATAGGGGGATTTAAGGGAGACAATAATGTCCTGAAAATTATCCTCTTCCAGGAGTGTGACCGTTTCCAGAGCACTCCTCACCATGGCCTGGGCTACTTTCTGGGTAGGATTTCTCCTTTTATTCTCGGTTAGCTTTGGGAGGAAACTTTCTTTCAGGGAACCGGAGTTAACCCCTACCCGAAGGGGAACCCCACTTCCTTTAGCTGCCTCGGCTATGCGCAGGATTCCTTCTTTGCCTATATTTCCGGGATTGATTCTTATCTTATCTATTCCCTCACTTATAGCCGCAATGGCCAACTCAGGATTAAAATGGACATCGCCGACCAGGGCAAGCTTCACCTTTTTTCTAATCTTGGATAGGGCCTTCACCGCTCTCATATGGGGTAAGGCTATTCTTACTATTCTGGCTCCGGCTTCTTCCAGCTCTATAATTTGGCGCAGGGTAGCTGAGATGTTCTCCGTGGATGTTTTGGTCATCCCCTGAACCACCACCGGAGAATCTCCACCAATGATTACCTTTCCTACCTTTACTGACCGAGTTTTTCTCCTTTCTTTTACTTTACCCCAGAGCATTTTCACCTATTCACCCGCATCTTTTGCCAGAGCAGGCCGCTTGACAAATAACTTTCTCTAGTAACTCACAGCTTCATATTACCAGGGGTTTGTATATGTCAGGTTAATTTCATTCCTCTTGCATAGATATGGCCTCGGTCGGACAAACCTCAGCACATGACCCGCAGCCATCACAATCCTCAGACCTTACTAATTTGGCTACATCCTCAACTAACTCCAAACAATCGTTGGGGCACTCATCCAAACAAACTTCACATCCAGTACAGGCTTCCTCATCAATGAGTGGTTTTTCCATCCATTACCTCCTTGCATAATGTATGATGTTCAAAGGAAAAAATAAAGGATTTAAGAGAGGAGCTTCAGTATCCTGATTAAAGTATCTCTGATCTTGGCTCTTTCCACCACCAAATCAACTATTCCATGTTTAAGCAGGGATTCTGAAAGTTGAAATCCTGGAGGAATTTGCTGCCTGATGGTCTGTCTTATGACCCTTGGTCCAGCAAATCCTAACCTTGCTCCTGGCTCCGCTAGAACAATGTCCCCCCGCGAGGCAAAACTTGCCATCACTCCTCCCATGGTAGGATTGGTAAGAAGTGAGATATACAAAAGTCCTTTTCGCTTCAGTTTTGCAATGGCTGCACTGGTTTTAGCCATCTGCATAAGAGAAATAACCCCCTCTTGCATCCTGGCACCCCCTCCTGATCCCGAGACAAGAAGAAGAGGATGCTCTTCTTCCATGGCTTTTTCGGTAGCCAGGGTTATTCTCTCCCCTACCACCGAACCCATACTTCCTCCCATAAAGCCAAAATCAGTTATCCCAATGACGATGGATATGCCACCAATCTTTCCTTCCCCTATTATGGCCGCCTCATTCAATCCTGTCTTTTCTGCTCCTCTAGTTAATTTCTCTTCATATTCGGGGAAGTCTAAAGGGTTATCGGAATAAATGTTGGAGTTATATTCTGAAAAGCTTGCTTCATCCAGAGTGATCTTGATTCTCTCCTGTGCTCTTAGGTAAAAATGGTAGCCACATTCAGGGCAGACCTTTAGGTTCTTCTCCAGGTTCTTATTGTAAATGGTTTTTGAACAGCCACTGCATTTGGTCCACAAACCGTCAGGAATGTCGATTTTTCTCTTACCTCTTTTTATTCGATTATAGGTTCTCTCAAACCAACCCATAGCTACAGATCTCCTCACTCACCTTGATAGTACCAGGAGAGTATTAGTGTTTGGACGATTTATATGCAGCGAAAGGGAGGCGTCCGAGATATCCTTGAAGGCTGTGGTAACACAAGGCTCAGGTTCATCCGCCAGACTCTATCTTTCCATGTTTTGTGAGGATCTCGGCCTTACCTCTTATCTTTACAGCGGATACATGCTCAGTGAATTGAGAAATCCAAACCTCACCAGAATCCAGTTTTTCTGTATGGTGGATTATAGTTTCCTTACCCCGGGTCAAACCTATGACAGTTACTCCTTCTTCCAACGCTTTTATCACTATGAACTCCGCACCACTTATCTCATGCATCTTTTCAGAATATAACTCCAACATTTATATCTCAAGCTCTACTTCTCCTGTCCGGGCAGTACCTTTTTATCTCTTTGAGCTCTGGGGTTTGGCTCTGGCACCCCTCAGACCCGGCTTCTTTCTCTCTTTTATCCGGGAATCCCGAGTCAAAAATCCACTTTTCTTCAAAGGAACTCTTAATTCGGGATTGATCTCCAGAATAGCGCGGCTAATCCCCAGTCGGACAGCCTCTGCCTGTCCGGTTAATCCACCACCTGCTACTTGTGCTTCCACATCAAATTGGTCCAAGAAATCTACTTTCTCCAGAGGCTCCTTGACTATCTTTCGGTAAACCCGGCGCGAGAAATATTCATCAAGGGTCTTCTCATTAACAGTAAAGTTCCCCTTTCCCGCTTTTAGAATGATTTTGGCCCTGGCTTCTTTTCTTCTTCCCGTAGTGGAAAAATTCTCTTTCATATACCGACTCCTAATTTTATCTTAAATCATAATCACATTTTTAATCCCGTCAAGAGCAGGGATCTACAGGATGTAGCGGGAGAGATCTTTGCTCTGGACGATATCTTTTAACTTAGCTCGAACATAATCGGCATCAATCATAACG
>JABUBK010000078.1_pt1 | contig 18045 bp, 22 predicted proteins | sample 7332671 | NCBI WGS metagenome assembly JABUBK01 (sample SAMN07256342, study PRJNA390944) | subsurface metagenome | isolation source: Methane hydrate marine sediment | place: Pacific Ocean: Eastern North Pacific, ODP site 1244 | collected 2002
CGGGGGCGGTTTCGGTCCCTGAGGTCAAGAAAATAATAAGGTCAATAACTCTAAAAGAAGCTCAGGAAATAGTTAATAAGATTTTAAGCTTTTCCACAACCAAAGAAATCAATAAGTTTCTGAAACAAGAGGTAAGGAGGAAAATAGAAAAGTTAATGAAAGAATAAGAGGGCCAGGTCTCCACATTCCATATTTAGTTGCAAAGAGGTTTCTTGGAGGAAAATTTGAGAGGAGTTGAGAAGTTAACGAAATAATGGAAAGGTTAGATAATTCTGATTTCCTGAAGAGAACTGACAAAAGTCAAATGGGGAAGATACTAATAAATTTCCCCCAGCAATGTGAGGGGGCGGTAAAGATCGGTCGGGATTTCCCAATTTCTGGTGAGTATAAGGATATCAATAAGGTTTTAGCAATCGGAATGGGGGGTTCGGCTATTGGGGGAGATTTGCTGAGGTCCTACTTGTTTAAGGACTTAGGCATTCCCCTTATTGTGAATCGAAACTATAAAATTCCTCACTTTGTTGGCCAAGATACCCTAATTTTTGCCAGCAGTTACTCTGGAAATACCGAAGAAACCCTCTCTGCTTACCAGGAAGCGCACAAAAGAGGAGCAAAAATTATTGGGCTTACCAGCGGAGGAAAGTTGAAAGAATATTGCCAAAGAGATGGGAATCCGGTGATAATAATTCCTTCCGGGTTTCCTCCCCGTACGGCCCTGGGGTATCTCTTCTTTCCCCTAATTATGATTTTAGAACGTTTAAAATTGATCAGAAATAAGATGGAAGAAATTGAAGAAACAATTAAAATCCTGACAAAACTTTCTCGAGAATTAGGACCCCGGGAAAAAGGGAATAGAGCCAAACGGCTAGCCCAAGAATTATATAACAAAGTCCCCGTAGTCTATAGTTCCAGTGAATATTTTGAGCCGGTAGCCCTGCGGTGGAAAGACCAGTTTAACGAAAATAGTAAGGTCTTTGCCATCTGGAATCTATTTCCTGAACTGAATCACAATGAGATTGTAGGCTGGGAAATTTTGGAAGAGATTACAAAAAATTTCATAATAATACTTATCCGGGATAGGGATGATTTTGAAAGAATAAAAGTTAGAATGGATATTACTAAATCTATTATTAAAAAGAAGGTAAGCGGAATAAATGAAGTTTGGAGTGAAGGTAGCTCTCTTTTGGCCCGCATTTTCTCTTTAATTTATTTAGGTGATTTCATTAGTTTCTATCTTGCTATTCTCAATGGAGTAGACCCTACTCCAGTCAAAATGATTGATTTGTTGAAAAAAGAATTGGCAAAACACTGAGCAAAGCGAAGGACTTTTTGGGGGTGAGTGTTCGCACGAATAAGTGCGAACGAGCTACGAACGCCCGCGAGTCGGTGAGCGGGCCGTATTGAGTGTTCGCACGAATAAGTGCGAACGAGCTACGAACGCCCGCGCGACCCGCCTTCGGCGGGTACCCCGGAGCGGGCAGAAGAAAAGAGGTGAGATAAATGGAAGAGAAAAAGGAGATGGTCGAAATTGGCAAGGTAACCCATTTTTTTGGCAAGGCAAGTGCAGCAGTTATTGAATTAACCAAAGGAGACCTTAAAGTAGGAGATACCATTTATGTCAAAGGGCATACCAGTGACTTTGAACAGAAAATCGATTCTATGCAGATAGATAATGCCCCTATTGAAAAAGCGACCAAAGGCCAGGTAATTGGAGTCCAGGTGAAGGAGCATGTAAGAGAACACGATGTGGTCTATAAAGTTGAGAGTGACTAATGAGAAAAAATAGGAAGAGAATACTCTTTTTTACTCTTCTCGCTCTTTTTCTCTTTAACTTTTCTGGAGCATATGCTGAAAATAAAGCTGATGAGCATCTCAATCAAGCAATCAGTAAGTATCTTCAAAATGATTTAAAAGGAGCGATTGGAGAGCTAAAAGAGGCCCTCAGATTAGACCCTCTTCACCCCAAAGCGAAAAAGTTACTTCTTGCCATTATGGAGGAAGAGGAAAGCCTTAAAGAGAGAGCTCCCGAAGAATTGGTTCTGCCCGGCGAATATAAGATTATTCTGAATGCCATTCAGAATTCTCTTGAAGGAGCCCGCAAAGAATTAGCTAACTCAAGAGAAGAGAAAGAGGAGGTTGAGAGACAGGTAAAGAGTCTCACCGAAGAATCAGAAGGTCTTAAGGGAAGAATGAAATCTCTGGAAAGTGAACTCAAAGATACGGGAGAGGAAAAAGAGGCGGCGGTTCTTGCCCTTGCTCAGACAAGGACTGAACTCAACACACTTAAGAAAGATAAAGAATGGCAGGAAGCCTGGAGAAAAAAACTTGAAGATGAAATAGCGATATTTAAAAAGGGGGCTAAGGAATTAAAAAAAGAACGAGGAGAAAAAGAAATCTGGAATCCTTCTCTGGATAATATTGTCCAGGGAAATCCCGCTTTCCCCGAGGTTGCCATCACTTTCGATGCCCATTCCTATTCAAATACGGCTGAGGAAATCCTCCATATTTTAAAGAAAGAAGGGGTGACCTCCACTTTCTTTCTTACCGGAGAATTTATAGATGAAAACCCGGCCTTAGTGAAAAGAATATTTAGCGAAGGGCACGAAGTAGCCAACCATACAGACACCCATCCTCACCTTACCACCTATGAGAAAAACCGCCGGCACCGGACCTTGCGTTCGGTAAAAGAATCCTCTTTAGGCCAAGAATTAAAAAGGACGGCGGAGAAATTTCGCTCCCTGACCGGTAAAGAGATGTCCCCCTATTGGCGAGCACCCTATGGAGAACATAACTCGGAAATCCGAAAATGGGCTAGGAATTCCGGATACCTCCATATCCACTGGACCAATGGTCGAAATTGGAGGGAGGGAATGGATACTATCGACTGGTTAGACAACCCCAATTCTCGAGCTTATACAAGCAGTAAAGAAACCAAAGAGAGAATTCTCCAAAACGTCTCCAACGGGAGCATCATCCTTATGCACCTTGGAACAAAGCGCAAGGAAGACCCTATCCATAAGAAGTTAGAAGAGATGGTCGAAGGATTGAGGCTCAAAGGTTATAAGTTAGTGACTATTTCTGAGCTGATAGATAATGATTAGCGACTTACTTTCAGGTGAGCCCTTCGATTCTTACGCCAAGCCTCCTCATTGTTTCCGGGATCAAGTGGTCGCTCTTCACCGTAACTGATGGTAAGAAGTCTTTGGGAATCAATCCCTAAGAAGATTAGATAGTTTCGCACGCTTAAGGCTCTTCTCTCTCCCAAAGCAAGGTTGTATTCCTGGGTTCCTCTCTCATCACAATGTCCCTCTATCAATGCTTTGGCTTTTCGATGAGCACGCAACCAGGCGGCGTTCTCTTTGAGAATTTCTTTTTCTGGGGAAAGCAGACTGGACTTGTCATACTCAAAGTGGACATCCTTAAGTGCCGATTCCTCATAAAAATCTATTTCTTCCACGCGAATGGGAGGAACTTCCCAACCTGCTACATCTTCTTCAGTTGGTTCTCCCCCTTTTCTCCGAGCTCCTCTTCTGCCCGCACACCCAAATTCAACCGCTACCAAGAGGATGATTAAAATTCCGATAAGCCATTTTCTTTCCATTTTCTCACCTCCCTTCTACTTAATTTCCTTATTTCTGTATTCAATCCGTAGTTCTATTTGATTAAATATGGTGACCAGGAAGGGCTGCAGTTATTCCCTCCGCTAAAAGTTAATCTTCGTTCATTGGAACCGTCAACATTTATTATGTAGATATTGCTCTTTCCTCCTCTTTTGGCACTGAAAGCAAGGTAACGTCCATCCGGAGACCAGGAAGGGCTTTCCTCATTGCTTGGACTTCTGGCCAATCTTTGAAATTTTTTTCCTTCAGAATTTATCAGGCAAATGTCAAACGAACCTTCTTGTAAGGAAGAGAAAGCAATCAAGTTCTCTTTTGGTGACCAGCGAGCACAGTCGTTGTAAGGTCCCCGATAAGTCAGGCGGCGAAGGGTTCTTCTCCTCAGGTTAAAGAGATAAATCTGGGGATTTCCTCCCCGGTCCGAAGTAAAGACAATCTCTTTTTCATTTGGTGACCAGGAAGGGGTGGAATCTATTCCTCGATGATGGGTTAGTCTTTTAAAGATCTTCTTCCTCAATTCCAGAGTGTAGACTTCTACATTTCCGTCTTTACTTAGGGTAAGGGCCAGGCGTTTCCCCCCTGGTGACCAGGAAGGGGTGGCATTCAAACCCGGAAATATAGAGAGCGGCTCTGGACGACCTCTCCGGAAATTGAGCAGATAAAGGTCTGGATTTCCTTCCCTGTAAGTCGTATAAACAATTCTCTTTCCATCGGGGGACCAACAGGGGTTAAGAGTAATTGACCTATCCCAGGTTAACCTCCGGAGGTTATAACCGTCAAAATCTATAATATAAACTTCTTTACTCCCGGGAGCGGTGGAGACAAAAGCAATCTTCGTTCCCGAAACTCCTCTCTCCCCAGTAAATTCAAGAATGATTTCATCAGCAATCTTGTGGATTATCTGGCGCAGAAACTTATTTTTCCCCGTATAGACCTTTCCCCGCAACTCCCTTTCCTTAAAGAGGTTGTAAAGGCGCCATTTGATCTTTAATTCCCCCTTTTTTAAGGAATAACTCCCCTTAACCAGAGCCTCCACTCCCAGGGAGAGCCACTCCTGAAAGTTGATTCCTCCCTTTTCTTTATCTAAATCATTTACCTCTCTGAGGAGGAGAGAATTCTCAAAAGGAAGGAAGAATCCCGATATCTTCAAATCATTGGCTAAAATTCTGGTTATTTTTCGAGAAGTCTCGTCTTCAGTTAAGCTTCCTTCTTCTAAAAATTCAGGAACAGCAATTCTCACCCGGGGGAATTTTTTCTTGACAACATCAAAATAAAGGTCCTCTGCTCCCCAAGCATAATTCAGCGGGCCTATTAATAGATAGCAGAAAAAAAAGATAACCATCGCGATGTATTTGTTGCTAATCTCTCTCATATTTAAAAGTTAAGTGAGCCCTTAAAATTTTTTCTCTATACTGGGGAGGAAGAGAGGGGAGAGGATCGGATTTCTTCACTGCCTCTAAAGCCGCCCGGTCAAAGTCGGAAAATCGAGAAGTTTTCTCAACTGAGGACTTAAGAATTTGGCCCTCTTGATTAATTTCAAAGAAAATAGTTACTTTCTCCTTTTCCGTTCCCGGAGGTGGCTCCCAGTTGCCATAAATTTTGTCATGGATAAGCCTGACATACCAAGAAGGGATTTTGGGGATATCCAGGAAAATCAGACTTTTAGCAGAAGAAGTTATCCTCGGTCTTTTAAATTCTTCCTTGCTCCAAACCTCCAACTTCCTCAGTTCTTCCTCTTTTTTCCTTAACTCTTTTTTCCTCTCGCTCTCCTTCTTTTTCCTTATTTCCTCTAATTTCCTTCTTTTTTGGAAAAAAGATATTTTCTTTCGTTCTTTTTTCTTCTCTTTCTTAACGGTCTTCTTTTCCCTAAGCTTAGGACGCTCCTCAGGTAACTCCACAACTTTAACCGTATAGACAGTCCGGGGTTTTGGTTTTGGTGAAGAAAATTGCCAGCCAAATATTAATCCTCCAATAATTGTAAAGTGAATTATTGAGGATAAGAGAAGCACCTTCTTAAAATCAGATTTAAACATATACCTTATTATAATATATGATTTTCAAAAGTCAAGCACTTAATTTTCTTGACAAATGCAAGTAAATAGCCTATAATAAAAACATCGTGAGAAAAATAAAATTACACTAATCCAACCCTTAAATCTCGTTAAAATCGGAAGCAAAGGTCAAGTTTTAAAATGGCTCAAGAAAGAGAAAGATGGGATAATCGCCTAAAATTTGTTATGGCTGCTGTTGGCTCAGCTGTTGGCCTGGGTAATGTCTGGAGATTTCCTTATATCTGTTATCAAAATGGGGGAGGGGCATTCCTAATTCCCTATTTTGTTGCCCTTTTTACCGCCGGTATTCCCCTGATGATTCTGGAACTTGGGCTGGGCCATAAGATGTCTCTGGGGGCACCCGAATCTTTAAGAAAACTTAACCGGGGCTCGGAATGGCTCGGCTGGTCAATGATAATATTCTCTTTTGTGATTATCCTTTATTATGCGGTAATTATGTCCTGGGTGATTAACTATATTTACCACTCATTTCATTTATCCTGGGCTGATAATGCCGAGAATTTTTTCTTTAAAGATTTCTTAAAATTGTCCGCTGGTCCTTTAAAATTTGGGAGTTTTAATTGGCCAGTCTTTATTGGTTTAGCACTCGCCTGGTTATTTATATATCTTAGTATATTCGGAGGCATTAAATGGGTGGGAAAGGTGGTTATGTGGACCGTCCCCCTTCCTACAGCCCTTTTAATAATCTTTTTCTTCCGGGGAATTACTCTTCCCGGAGCTTTAGAGGGGCTGAAATTTTACCTTACCCCAAACTTTGCAATTTTAAAAGATCCAAAAGTGTGGTTAAGTGCCTATGGCCAGATATTCTTCTCCCTTTCCCTGGCTTTTGGAGTGATGATCGCTTACGCCAGTTACCTGCCTAAACGGGCAGACATAACTAACAACGCTTTCATCATTAGTTTTGCCAATTGCGGGACAAGTTTTTTTGCTGGCTTTGCCGTCTTTTCCGTTGTAGGGTTTCTTGCCCGCCAGCTCCATCAACCGGTGAATGAGGTGGTAGCCAAGGGATTGCCCTTAGCCTTCATAACTTATCCCACAATAATTAGGCTGCTTCCTTTCGGAGCAGTATTTTTTGGGGTTATATTCTTTGTAATGCTTGTCACCCTGGCCGTAGATTCAGCATTTTCCATTGTGGAAGGCGTAGTTACCGCTGTAAAGGACCAGTGGAAGATAAAGAAGAAGACCCTTATTACCATATTCTGTCTCTTAGGTTTTGGAGGGGGGACCATCTTCTGCTTTGGAGGAGGACTGTTCTGGATTGACATTGTAGACAATTTTGTCAATGCTTTTGGTATTGTTTTGATGGGCTTGTTGCAATGCATTGTTGTCGGTTGGTTATTTGGTGCAAAAAAGATGCGCGACTATATTAACGATTATTCGGAAATTCGCTTGGGCTATTGGTGGGATATCTGTATTACCATAATTACACCCGCTATTTTAACATTTACCTTATTGATGAACATTATTGAGAACTTTAAAAAGCCGTATGAGGGATATCCACTGATTATTCTTTATCTGTTAGGATGGAGTGCAGTCATTCTGCCTCTTCTGTTTGGGATAATTATTCCTTTCTTTAGAAAAAAGAAAAGGGTTCGCATCGGAGAAAAATAATGCCTCTATCGGCGATAGTAATGCTAATCTTTGGTTGCCTTATCCTTTACGGAGGGCTGGCCATTTGCTTAAGGATTGCTTATAAACACAGGAAGGATAGAGACTTTGGAAGAAAGATTAAAAAAGGAACTCAAATTTCTTGATATTTTCTGCATCGCTACTGGGGCGATGATCTCCTCAGGTTTATTTATCTTACCGGCAATTGCCTTTGCCAGGACAGGTCCGGCGGTTATTATAGCCTATTTGTTAGCCGCTCTTCTGGTAATACCCGCTCTGCTTTCCAAGGCCGAACTAGCCACAGCAATGCCCAAGGCTGGGGGGACATATTTTTATATAGAACGGACCCTCGGGCCTGCGGCCGGCACCTTTGGGGGGTTGGCTAACTGGTTTTCCCTCAGTTTAAAAAGCGCCTTTGCCCTTATGGGAATGGGAATATTTGCGGTCTTGCTCTATCCTAATATTTCCGAAATTCAGATTAAAATTATTGCCGTGGGGTTTTGCCTAACCTTTACGCTCCTTAATCTCATCAGCGTAAAGACCACCGGTAAGCTCCAAATATCTCTTGTTCTTCTACTCATCGGGTTGCTCATTTTATATATTTTTCGCAGCCTGAATCATCTTCAACTTCCAAGATATACCCCTTTTATGCCATTCGGTTTGGGCTCTATTTTTGCTACTGCCGGTCTTGTTTTTATCTCTTTTGGAGGGTTGACAAAGGTAGCCAGCATTGCTGAAGAGGTTAAAAATCCTAACCGAAATATTCCCTTAGGAATGATTCTTGCTTTTTTAGTCACTACCCTACTATATGTATTGGTTATTTTTGTTACTGTAGGCTTAGTTGATGCCGCTCGGCTTAAAGGTTCCCTTATTCCCCTATCACTTGGGGCCAGGATCTCTATGGGTGGAGTGGGAATGGTCCTTATGGCCCTAGCCGCCCTTATTGCCTTTATCACCACGGCCAATGCCGGAATACTCTCGGCCTCACGTTTTCCTATGGCTATGAGCCGGGACCAACTTTTGCCTGAATTTTTCCGGAAAATAAATTTTCGATTTAAAACCCCCCATATTTCCATTTTTATTACCAGCGGATTTATGATTTTTACCGTCCTCTTCTTAAAGTTAGAAGACTTAATCAAAGCCGCTTCTACCCTGAAGATTATTTTATTTATCTTTGTCAATGTGGCGGTGATTATTATGCGGGAAAGTAAAATCCAGGCTTACCGGCCAACATTTAAAGCCCCCTTATATCCCTGGCTGCAAATTTTAGGGATTCTTATTCCTGGATTTCTCATCTTTGAGATGGGTAGAACCGCGCTCTCAATCACCGGAATTTTTATCATTGCCTCTCTGGTCTGGTATTTGCTTTACACTGGGACCCGGGTAAACCGCCAGTCGGCTTTTGTCCATATTATTGAGCGAATCACATCCAAGGAGTTAGCCGGCACTACCTTACCCGGTGAATTAAAGGAAATTTTGATTGAGCGGGATAATATCGTTGAAGATAGGTTTGACCAACTTATAAAAAAGAGCGAAATTTTAGACTACGAGCCACCGGCTGACCAAAAATGCAGGGCTGAAGATATCTTTAAAATGGTGGCCAATACCCTTTCCCCGCGCTTACAAATAGAGGAAGAAACCCTCTTTAATCTTTTCAGAGAAAGGGAAAAGCAATCAAGCACGGTAATTGCTCCCGGGCTGGCCATACCCCACATTGTTGTCCCGGGAATTGGCAAGTTTGACATTCTTTTAGCCCGCTGCAAAAAGGGGATTATTTTTCCGGATACTCCCCAGTCGGTTCACACCCTCTTTGTTCTGGTAGGGTCTAAGGATGAACGCAATTTTCACCTCCGGGCCCTGGCCGCCATTGCCCAAATTGCCCAGGATAAGGATTTTGATAAGAACTGGCTGAATGCTCGCAATATTGAAGAATTAAGAGACATCATCTTGTTGGCGGAAAGAAAACGTATCGGTGTGATTTAATTATGAAAGAAAATTATGGTAGCCGCAGGCTTCAGCCTGCGAGTTGTAGGGGCGACATTTATGGCGCCCGTTGTTGCTTAATCTTAGGAGTTTTTCTCCTTACTGGTTGTGCTACCCTGGGAACTTTAAGAGAGGTAGAGGAAGAGAAAAGGGTAGTAGAAAAGAAATTGGGAGAGTTACAGAACTCCAAAGATGAAGAGATTGAAAAACTCCAGGGAAAAGTCCAAGAACTCAGCGTGGAATTAAATCAATTACGTCTTTCTCATCAGGAATCTTTAAAATCTCTCAATAAAGAGATTAAAATTTTAAAAAAGGAAAGGGATGAGGAAAAAGAGACTAAAATGAAGGTAATGAGAGATTTAGTTAAATCTGAGGAAGAAGTTAAAATCTTAGCCGAAGAAGTAAATAAGTTGCGCACCCGCCTGAACAAGTTAATTGAGCCGAAAATAAAGAGAGGCGAGGAAGTAAAAAAGTTGAAAAGAGAGACCCGAAAGAGACTCAGAAACGAGAAGGTAGAAATCCGCGAGGAAAAGAGAGGGCTTTCCCTTGTTCTCTCCAATATCTTTACTTTTAAGGAGAAAAAGGTGATAATTAGAAAAAGTGCCTATTCTGTCTTGAATAAAGTGGCTTCTTTATTAAAAAAATATCCCCGGTACGAAGTATTCATTGAAGGGCATACCGATGATGAGCCAATAAGGTCTTCTTTCTATCAGTCTAATCGGGAACTCTCTTTGGTCCGGGCAAATTTGGTTCTCAATTATTTAGAAAGGCAGGGAGTTCCTCCCGAGCGTTTATTCTCCGTAGGATATGGAGAATATAGGCCTTTGGCCTCCAATGCCACGCCTGCCGGCAGAAGGAAAAACCGCAGAGTAGAAGTAGTTATTCTGGTAAAGGAGTAAGGATATGGGGACCAATGGAGTGTTACCTATGTAGTCAGCCCCCCCACATTTTTTTGACAAAGTGCGTTAAATGTGTTACACTATAATGGGAGGTGGTAAATATGTCTGCAAAAAATCCAAGAATCAATGTTGTGTTAGAAAAACCAATTTATAAGACTATTCAAAAATTGGCTACTCACGATGGTGTCTCACTTTCCCTGAAAGCAAGGGATCTTATCCGGGAAGCGCTTGAGTATTCCGAAGATGTCTGGTTAGGCAAAATTGCAGAACATAGAGAAAAAACTTTCCCTCGTAAAAAAGCATTGACTCATAAAAAGATATCATCTCTATAAGTAGACCAAATGCCTTATAAAATACTTTATCACCCTAAAGTTAAAGAGGAAGATTTGCCATCTATAGACTACGGTACCCGAAAACGAATATTTACTGCTATTGAATTACGGCTAAAGACAGCGCCTGAGCAATATGGTAAGCCTTTGAGAAAAACGCTTTCTGGTTACTGGAAATTAAGGGTAGGTGACTACCGTGTAGTTTATAAAATTGTGAAATATAAGGTGTGGGTATTAGCGATACTTCATCGTGAAAAAGTTTACGAATTTATTGCGAAGCGTTCATTGTAATGTTTATTGATCAGGTTAAGATATATGTAAAAGGGGGCGATGGGGGAAAGGGCTGTGTAAGTTTTCACCGGGAGAAATTTGTCCCCCGGGGTAGACCTAATGGAGGTAATGGAGGAAAAGGAGGAGATGTAATTATGGAAGCTGACCCCCGCCTCCATACCCTGCTGGATCTATATTACCGGCCCCATCATAAAGCAGAACGAGGGAAACTCGGAGGAAGCAATAATAAGCAGGGCCGAAGAGGCAAGGACTTGGTTATCAAAGTTCCCCCGGGAACAGTGGTTCGGGAAGGCGGCAGCACCCTTTCAGATTTAGTGAGCCCGGGAGAAAGAATGGTAGTGGCTAAAGGAGGCCAGGGAGGAAAGGGTAATGCAAAGTTTGCCACTCGAGCGCCCCGGGTAACCGAAGAAGGGTTTTCTGGAGAGGAAAAAGACTTAGAATTAGAATTGAAACTTATTGCTGAGGTGGGGCTGGTTGGTTACCCTAATTCGGGCAAATCAACCCTTATTTCCCGTCTTTCTCAGGCCCATCCCAAGATTGCCCCCTATCCCTTTACCAGTTTAGAACCCTGCTTGGGAATAGTCAAGGTAGGTGAATTTGAGAATTTTATCCTTGCCGATATTCCCGGACTGATTGAAGGAGCTCATAGGGGTAAGGGTCTTGGAGATAAGTTTCTTCGCCATATCGAGCGAACCAAAGTCTTAATTCATATCCTTGATATAGGGGGATACGAGAACCGAGACCCCTTGACTAACTTTAAAGCTATTAATAAAGAATTAAAACTCCACAAAGGGGAACTGGCGGCGAGACCTCAGGTTATAGCCGCTAATAAAATGGATTTGGAGGGAGCAAAAGAGAAGTTTCAGGAGTTTAAGAAAAGTCTTTCTCCGGAGTATAAAGTCTTTCCCATTTCCGCACTTAAAGGTGAAGGTCTGGGGAAATTAGTAAAGGCGGCTTTTCAAATTTTAAAGGAGTGAAGAGCTATTAAACGGATAGTAATTAAAATTGGAACGAGTATGTTGGTCTCTCCCAAAAAGCGGCTGAGGCTCGGGCGAATAAGAAAAATAGTCGGAGAAATTGCCAGCCTGAAGAAAAAGAATTACGAGGTTATCATAGTAACCTCCGGAGCCATAGGGATGGGAAGCAGCAGGCTCCACCTAAATGAGAAGTCCTCAAGTATGCCCCAGAAGCAGGCAATTGCCGCCATTGGCCAGAACCTTCTGATGAGCGTTTACGAAAAATTATTCCGGAGATACGGTTCTATTGTGGCTCAGGTTCTTTTGACCGCGGAAGACCTCAGAGACCGCAAACGATATCTGAACGTCCGGAATACTCTTTTCACCCTCCTCAATTATAAAGTGATTCCCATAGTTAACGAAAATGATACCGTGGCTGTAGAGGAAATTCAGTTTGGAGATAATGATACTCTTTCCGCTTTGATTGCCAGTAAGGTAGAAGCAGACCTTTTGATAGTTCTCTCGGATATAAAAGGCTTATATACTGCTGACCCGCGCAAGGATAAAAAAGCAAAGTTAATAAGGGTGGTGGAAGAAATTACCCCCTGGATGGAATCCGTCGCCGGAAAAGCAGGAACTTTGCGGGGAACAGGAGGGATGTGGACTAAGATTCAAGCGGCAAAGGTTGCTACGGGTTCAGGGGTGACTATGATTGTAGCCGATGGGAATAGGGATAGGGTAATCACTTCCCTTATGGAAGGTGAGGATGTGGGAACAAAGTTTCTTCCCCGCAAGACCAAATTGAGTAGCCGAAAGCGCTGGATTGCTTTTAACCTCCCTCTTTCGGGAAGGATTTTCGTAGACGAAGGAGCAAAAAGAGCTCTCATTGAAAAAGGCAAGAGCCTCCTTCCTTCGGGAATTGTGAAGGTTGAGGGAGGATTTGAGATTGGAGACGGAGTCAGAATAGTAGACAGCCAGGGCAAAGAATTTGGAAGAGGGCTGGTCTATTATTCTTCTTCCGAGGTAGAAAGGATCGCCGGGAAAAAGACAAAAGATATTCAGCAAATCTTAGGCCATAAAGATTACGATGAAGTGATTCATCGGGATAACTTAGTAATACTTTAGAATATGCTCGGTCGCCTCAGGCGACCTCGCAAAACCCAAAAGATTAGATAAAGAAGAAGGGATCTTTTAAATGTCCGTTAAAGATTATGTTTTAAAAAAAGCGAAAGAAGCGAAAAAGGCTTCCCGAAAATTAGCCAGTTTATCGGGTGAGGTTAAGAACAGGGCATTGACAGAGATGGCCAGGGAATTGCTTAAAAATAGCCCGAGAATCATAAAAGAAAATAGAAAAGATATTAACCTTGCCCGGGATAAAAGGTTATCCACAGCCTTCATTGATAGGTTAACCTTGAACTCCTCCCGGATTAGCCAGATGGCCCGGGGGTTAGAAGAAGTGACTAATTTGCCTGACCCGGTAGGGAAAATTATTAAAAAGTGGAGAAGGCCCAACGGTTTGAAAATCAGCAAAGTCCGGGTTCCTTTAGGAGTTATCGGCATCATTTACGAATCCCGCCCCAATGTCACCGTGGATGCCGCCGGATTGTGCCTTAAAAGTGGAAACAGCGTTATCTTAAGGGGAGGTTCTGAAGCCATAAATTCAAACATTATACTGGCTAATCTCCTTTCCCGGGCAGCCCAAAAAACCGGGGTTCCCCAAGGGAGTATTCAATTAATTGAAACTACCGAAAGAAAAGCAGTAGGAGCAATGCTCGCCCTCAGCGAGTATATCAACCTTATAATTCCCCGGGGAGGGGAGGAATTAATCCGGAGGGTTACCGAGGATTCTAAAATTCCGGTAATTATGCACTACAAAGGACTCTGCCATATTTATGTAGATAAGGATGCTGACCTTGAGATGGCCCAAAAAATATGTTATAATGCTAAGGTCCAGAGGCCCGGGGTCTGTAACGCTATGGAGACGCTTCTGGTTCATAAAGATATATCCAGGGCTTTTCTCCCCCCGATGGTTAAGAAGTTTAAAAAAGCCGGGGTCGAGATAAGGGGATGCGAAAGGACAAGAAAGATTTTTCCCCGGGCTAAGAGGGCCAGGAAAAAGGACTGGGAGACAGAATATTTAGATTTAATTCTCTCTATTAAAACTGTCTCCAATTTTAAATCTGCGGTTGAACACATTGACAAATATAGTTCCCAACTTTCTGAAGCCATTATCAGCGAAAATTATTCTACCGCTCGGAAGTTCTTGCAAGAAGTAGACTCTGCCTGCGTATATGTTAATGCCTCTACCCGTTTTACTGATGGAAATCAATTTGGCCTGGGAGCGGAGATTGGAATAAGCACCCAGAAACTTCACGCCCGAGGTCCTGTGGCTCTTGAGGAATTGACCACCTATAAATATATCGTATTTGGGGAGGGACAGATAAGGGAGTGATGCGTATAGGAATATTAGGGGGAACATTTGACCCTATTCACTGGGGACACCTTCTCATTGCAGAGGGAGTGCGGGAGAAATTTGCTTTGGATAGGGTATACTTTATTCCTGCGGCCTGGCCTCCTCATAAGGTAAAAAATAAAGTTACCGAGGCAGCCCATCGCTATAAAATGGCTCTTCTGGCCACTCAAGATAATTCTCATTTCTCAGTCTCCGACCTGGAAATGAATCGTCCGGGGAAATCCTATACAATTGAGACAGTGAAGGAACTGAAAGAGAAGCACGAAGGAGCAGAGATCTATTTCATTATTGGCCTGGACTCCGCCTTAGAAATATTTACCTGGAAAGACCCTGAAAAGTTGCTCGGACTTTGCCGGTTCATCAGTGTCCAGCGCCCTTTTTCTGAGGAATTAGAGAAATTGGATAAGAAATATCGAGAAAGAATAGAAGTGGTAGAAGTACCCACCCTTCCCATTTCTTCTACAGAGATTAGGGAAAGGGTGAGAAAGGGTAGGAGCATTAAGTATCTCGTTCCCCAGTCCGTAGAGGAATACATTTATAAAAATAGACTATATAAGAATTAACCTATAAATACGGATCAAATAGAAGGGTGATTATTTGCCTATAACTTCTAAAAGGATAGCTCTTCTGGCCGCGAAGGCCGCTCAGTCTAAGAAGGCTGAGAGAATAATTATTTTAAAAGTCGGGAAAATATCTTTAATCACCGACTATTTTCTCATCTGCAGTGGAGATTCCGATACTCAGGTGAAAGCAATAGCCGATGCAGTGGCAGAAAAGTTGAGAAAAGAAGGAGTCCGGTTAGGACACCTTGAAGGATATAACAAAGGGAGATGGGTTCTCTTAGATTTCGGAGATATTGTCGCCCACATATTCTATGAAGAGACCCGCAAGTTTTATGACCTGGAACGCTTGTGGAAGGACGCTGAAATTACCACGATATGACTTTTAAGTAGTTGTAGGGGCGACATTTATGGCGCCCGTTGTTGCTTTTAAGAATACAAGTGGGGGTGTAGCTCAGTTGGGAGAGCGCTTGCATGGCATGCAAGAGGTCAGGGGTTCGACTCCCCTCACCTCCACCATACCTAAAGATTTTATGAAGGGAGGTAAAGTAAGGCTTAAGGGGGGATACTCTAAGAGAGACAGGCTGAAGGAATTCGCAGTCCTGCAGATGTGTTATGACCTTAGACTTGCTTAGGGGGGTCTTATACAGCAAAATTTGCTGTTTTTCTTAGGTCGTATAATACGTAGTTAGAATGAAAAAAATTTATATTATCATCATAATCATACTTGTTTTTCTGCTTGGAGTGCTAACTGGCATCAAGGGTTCAAGGCTATTCTTCGAATCTGAACTGGTGGCTGAATGGTCATCCATGAAGGCTTTGCATGCTCATCTGGCAGAAAAGCTAGAAGAATATAAAAACATTCATGGAAAATACCCAGATACTTTGTCGGGATTGCAAAATTCTAAAATACCCTATCGCGATCTTGATGGGGCTCGTCCCAGCATGCTTAAACGTATTTACTATGAAGGTCGAGGAGATAGTTATATATTATTCTGGGATGAGTCAATCTACTGGGAGCACAAAAGATAAACATTCTAACTTCGCATGAAGGCGACCGGAACAACGCTGCGCGTTGTTTCAGCACCTTATACACAGCCTTATGCCTAGGAAATGAAATATCAGATTGAATTAAAGCCAAAAGCTATCAAAGACCTAAGCAGGGCACCGAAAGCAGATGGAAAAAGAATAGTTGAAAAGTTGAAGCTTCTCAGAGATAATCTTAAAGGTGATGTAAAGCGATTAACAAAATATACTCCGGAGTATAGAATGCGAGTTGGTGACTGGCGTATTCTCTTTGAAGTAGAGCGGCAGAAAATAATTGTCTACCGTATCCGCCATCGAAGAGAAGCATACAGATAGGAGGTAGCAATGACCCTTCATCCACAAGTTATTGAAAAAAAAGGTAAGAAAGAATTCGTTGTACTGCCCTACAGTGAATTTTTGCGAATCCAAGAGGCATTGGAGAATTTCGCGGATTTGAGGGAATTAAGAAGAGAGAAGGAAGAATCAAAGAGTCGTCTCACCACATCTCTTGATAAGGCAGTGAAGAGCCTTGGCTTATGAAGATAAGGTATAATATATATAAAGAAAAAACCCTAATTAATTTAAAAGAAGATTGTATATGGGCCTCTCAATATCTAAATTGAGTGAAGACCTTAATTGGCATTTGCCTTTTGTAAAATACAACATAATTCAAGATGGATTATTTTAATTACCGGAATAACCAGTTATATTGCGAGGAAGTAAACGTGGAGGAGATTGCCCGAACAGTGGGCACCCCTTTCTATCTTTACAGCCAGCGCACCCTCCTCAGGCATTATAATGTCTTTGAGGAGGCCTTCCGGGAAATAGAGCACTTGGTCTGTTTCTCAATGAAAGTAAATTCCAACCTTACCCTTTGCAAAATTCTATCCCGCGAGGGCTGTGGGGCAGACATTGTTTCCAGAGGGGAACTTTTCAAGGCCTTAAAGGCAGGGATTCCCCCCGAGAAAATAGTTTTTGCCGGAGTGGGAAAAACATCCCCGGAGATTGAGTATGCCCTGAAAAATGATATTTTAATGTTCAACGTGGAATCTATTGCTGAGCTGGAATCGATCAATAAATTAGCCGGAAATTTAGAAAAGAAAGCTAGGATTGCCCTGCGGATTAATCCTGATATCGACCCCCAGACCCATCCCCATATTTCCACGGGCCTGAGGGAAAGTAAATTTGGAATAGAATTTTCTAAAAGCCGCCAGGTTTATAGATTAGCCCGGAAGTTGGATAATATTGATGTAGCCGGGGTCCATTTCCATATCGGTTCGCAAATTACCCAGGTTTCTCCCTTTGTAGAAGCCTTGGAGAAAATTGTGAGCTTGGTAAAAGATTTGGAGAAGGAGGGTATAAAGTTAGAATATATAGATGTGGGAGGAGGATTAGGGATAAGGTATTGCGATGAAGAGCCTCCTTCCCCCGGCGATTATGCCCGGGCAATTATACCCTTGGTTAAGAAAACAGGATGCAAATTAATTCTTGAGCCGGGAAGGGCGATAATGGGGAATGCGGGAATCCTGGTTACTAAAGTTTTATATCTCAAAGAGAGTGGCCAGAAGAAATTCATTATTGTAGATGCAGGAATGAACGATATTATAAGGCCCAGTCTCTACGGTGCTTATCACACCATAGTTCCCCTAAAAAAAATATCTACTTCTAAAACGACTCCATCTTCAACTGTTGACATAGTAGGACCAATATGTGAATCCACGGATTTCTTTGCCAAAGATAGGGAATTTCCTCCTGTTCAGCCGGAAGACTTACTGGCTATTTTGACTGCCGGGGCCTATGGATTTACCCTTTCTTCCAACTACAATGCCCGTCTGCGGGTGCCCGAGGTTTTAGTTAAGGATGATAAGCATCATATAATAAGGAAAAGAGAGACTTACCAAGACTTGATTGCGCCAGAAGAGGTCTCTGATGTCTAAAATTGAATTCGTCAAGATGACCGCCGGAGGGAATGATTTCATCATCATAGATAATCGAAAACGCCTCATTCCTTTCCGGGAGGAAGATTTTGTCCGGGAAATCTGCCAGAGGAAAATCTCCGTAGGAGCAGACGGCTTAATCTTAATAGAGAATTCCGAAGTGGCTGATTTTAAGATGAGGTACTTCAACCCCGATGGAAAAGAAGTGGAAATGTGCGGGAACGGAGCGAGGTGCCTGGCTAAATTTGCCCGTTTAAAAGAAATGACTTCCCGGAAATCTTCCCAGGTAACCTT
>JABUBK010000079.1_pt1 | contig 18029 bp, 17 predicted proteins | sample 7332671 | NCBI WGS metagenome assembly JABUBK01 (sample SAMN07256342, study PRJNA390944) | subsurface metagenome | isolation source: Methane hydrate marine sediment | place: Pacific Ocean: Eastern North Pacific, ODP site 1244 | collected 2002
GCCCGGGATAGGGTGGGTTTGATGTGCATGTACCAGAAAGTCCTGATGAGTTCTCTTAAGGGAGCTCTCTCTTTTTTGGTGATCCGTTCTCGCAACTGCCAGACAATGTTACGGATGAGCCTGGAGACATTGACCGGGTATTCATCTGCGCCGGCAGAGAAGTTTTTTATGAGCCAGCGCTTAGGCTGGTCATGGATTAGGCGGTCAAAATGCCTTATGCCAAGACGGCGAAGGCGTGCTCTCTGACTTTTGGGGAGATATTTTCTCATTGGGAGTATTGTAGCATAGAATCAGAATGGTGTCAAGAGAAAAATGCAAAATTTAAGGGATTTGGACAGCTTTAGGGGCTAAAAGTGGCAAAAATTGAAGAATTGGCACTAAAAATGGGAGATAAAATTTGTGGGCTTGAAAGTAGGGCTATTCTGCACTTTCAAGGCGTCGCTTGTATACGTGTTGGGAAGTAATTTTACTTTACTTACGAAGCTTTATTGAAATATAACAGCATAGCTATGCTGTTGCCGATAAAGTTATTAGTAGAGTGAGCTGCAAGTGAAGGGATCAGTGTTTTGTACCGCTCATAAAGACAAGCAAAAACCACCCCTTTCAAAAAGCGGTCTAATAACACACCTAGTGTAAAACTATCAAAGTGAGCTAAACTAAAGATAGCAGAGCTGATTATTACTCCCCAGACGATTCCCCATCGCTTTTTAAAGGCAGGATAAAGAAATCCTCGATAAAAAAGTTCCTCACTAAGCGGTATCAAGATTACTATAAGGAAACCATGCTTGCCGAATACAGAGAAAATAGAGGCTAAGATCCCCTTGAGAGAAACATGACATTTAGAAATAGGCTCAAGCAAAGGAGCGCCAATGGTAAAGAAATGAAATGTGAGGAGAATAATACTGGTTGCTACTCCTATCCATATACACCTTTCGGGTTTATCTCCAGGGATTAGTCCCAAATCCCCTACTTTGCCTTTGCGGACCCCAATGACTAATACTATAGGAGCAATTAGTCGAAGGATGTTCCACAAATAAGTCAGAGGGTAGTGATCTTTAGTCTGAGTAAGGATTGCTAACAGGACAAATGGCAAGAAAGCAATAACAAACACAGCTACTACGTCAATAAGATTCCAAGAAATAGTAGCAGAAGAGCGACTCAATTTATTCAACTTTGACAGCCTGCGTGGATTCAATTAGTCTTAATAAATACTGGTAAGTTCAGTGGCCGTTTGGATCTGCTGGGTCGTCATCTGGATACTCCTCTGACTCGCTTGTTGCGCTGCTGCCTCTAGTTGGCTATGAATAGAATTTGCAATATGGCCCCGATTGTCTATTACGGCGTTAGCCACCGTGTCGATGGCCAAAACCAGAGTTATCTGAGGAGGGGTGTCTGGAACCGCATGAGCGGCATCCAGGGCATCTCGTGCTAACTCCGCCGTCTTCTGCGCATCCCAGGCGCCCTCTCTCTGTATTCCACGAGCCAATTGGTGATATCCTGTTTGGGAAATCAGGAAGTCTGAATAATCTTTTCCTGTCTCAAATGTAAGTTGCTGTCCTTTCCACCAGATCTTAATGTATTCTTTTGGAGATTCAGGTTCAGGTGTTGGTGGAATCGGATTGCTATCTTCTCCCGGATCCCCTTCATCTGCTAGGTCTCCTCCACCTCCGGGATCTTCACTACCACCATCGCCTCCACCGGTACACAGACCAAAAGGGTCCACCAAATTGATGGGATTATTGTTGGCATAGACATAAGGATGCAAAGTAGCTGGAGAGTATATCCATCCCTTCCACGGATCCCGGCTAATAAACCTCCCCAACTCTGGATCATAGTACCTTGCTCGTGAGTAGTAGAGATTGATATCCTCATCCCATTCCTTGGTCTGAAACTTGTAGACATTTTCCAGCTCGCCGGTTGTAGAAAGAACATTGCCAAAGGCATCATAACTATAGGTTAATTGTACCACTTGGTTAACATCTGTCAAGTTGAAAATGTCCCCTAAGTGATCATAGTGATACCAGTAGTCTCTGCTGTCTGAGGCATCACGTCTGGAGATGATGTATCCTACCTGTCCCATTCCCTGGGTATAGGTAGCCGTGGTATTATAGGTAACATCTTCCTCCAGGATGACATTTGCCCCATCATAAGCATAGTTGATGGTAGTGGTAGGTGTTACTTGCTGCACTCTTCTCCCTGAGCCATCGTATTTGTAGGTAGCTGTATCTGCATTGGGCAAAGTGACCTTGGTTAGTTTATTCAGGGAGTTGTAGGCATAGCTGGTGGTATTTGCCCCTTCTACCTTACCTGTCTGGTTACCATTGTCATCGTAGCTGAAGACAGTGGTAGCAGATGGACCAATCCTCCCAGTGAGCCTGTTAGCCTGGTCATAGGAGTAGGTGGTAGTATTGTTATCCTTGACCATCTTTGTCCTATTCCCCACATCGTCATAGGTATAATCATAGCTGTAGAGGGTAGTATCACCTGAGTCTTTCTTGAGCTCCGTGATGAGTTGATGGTTATCGTCATAGCTATAGGTGATATAGTCTCCATTGGAGAGGGTTGCCTTGGTCTTACTGCCATCAGCATCATAGAGGTAGCTGAAGCTGGAGATGGTAGTAGCTCCTGAGGTTTTGTTGGTGAGTGAGGTCAGTCTATTAGCATCATCGTAGAGATAAGTAGCAATGGTGCCATTGTCATTGGTCTGTTTGGTTACCAGCCCTAAGGCATCATACTCGTAGGTAGTGGTCTTGGAGAAGGGATTCATGAGCTTGGTGATTTGATTTACCGCACTGTATAGATAGCTGGTAGTCCCATTATCATGGTCAATCATCTGGGTGCGGGCACCTACCGCATCATAGGCATAAGAGATACTGCCACTTCCAGGGACGGTTTCTTTGGTAACCCTATTTAGGGCATCATAGAGCCAACTGGTGGTCCCTGTAGAGTCAACCATCCGGGTGCGGTTGCTTATGGCATCGTAGCTGTAGGTTAAGGAGGAGCTGTTTGGATAGGTAACTGAGGTCTGCCTATTCAGGGTATCGTAGTTATAGACAGTGGTGTTGTTATTAGCATCTATCTTCTGGGTGCGGGCACCTACGGCGTCATAGGTATAGCTGTTTGTCTTGTCTAAAGCATCTTTTTCCTGAGTTAATCTATTAAGTTTATCATAGGCATAGGTAGTGGTCTGACCTTCTGCATCCAGCAACTTGGTCAGGCTGCCCATGCTGTCATAATAGTAGGTGGTATTCTTACCTCTGGCATCATTTACCTTGGTTAACTTGTTGACTGAACTGTAGAAGTAGGTAGTGGTATGGCCATCTGGATCTATTACCCTTGTTCTATTCCCCACTTCATCGTAGAGATAACTCGTCTCCTGACTTAAGGCATTCGTTTTTTTGGTCAACTTATTCAGCTTATCATAAGCCAGGGTGATATCGTTATTGTTGGGATCGATTGTTTTTGTCCTGTTACCCACGGCATCGTAGAGATAACTGGTATCTTGCGACAGGGCATCGGTTGATTTGGTCAGCCGGTTGACCTTATCGTAGGTAAAGATAGTGGTATTACTGTCAGCATCAACGATGGCTGTCCTGTTGCCTACCGTATCGTAATAGTAGTTAGTATCCTGGCTTAAGGCATCTGTGGTCTTGCTTAGCACATATTTGCTGTTGACAAAGGTGTAGGTGGAGATAGTAGTATTATCACTGGCATCTATTGCTTTGGTTAAATTACCCACCTTATCGTAGAAGTAGCTGGTATCCTGGGCCAAGGCATCTGTTTGTTTGGTTAATCTATTGAGTTTATCATAGGCATAAGAAGTGGTCCTACTCCCTGCATCCACCATCTGAGTGAGGTTACCTACGGCATCATAGGCATAAGGGATAGGGTTGCCCAAGGCATCTGTCTCTTTAGTCGAGTTTCCATAGCTATCGTAGGCATAACTGGTAGTCCTGCTCCCTGGCTCAATCTCACTGGTCAGCTGCCCATAGCTGTCATAAACATAGGAGATGGTGTTGCCTTCCGCATTAGTCACCTTGGTGAGGTTATGGCTGGAATCGTACTCGTAGGCAGTAGTCCGGTTTCCCGGTTCCACTTTGCGGGTCAGGTTATCATCGCTGTCATAGAAATAGGTAGTGGTCTTCCCTGAAGCATCCACCTTACTGGTATTATTCCCATTGGCATCATAGGTATAGCTGGTGGTATTACCATTCTTATCTATCAACTCATGCAACTTCTGGTAATCACCAGGGCTGGCGGGGTCGGTGTAGTAAGTGTAGTCCTTGGTGTTCCCATAGGGGTCAACCTTCTCGTCTGTGTCACCATCCTCGGTGTAGTATACAATGGTGGTATGACTGTTCTGGTCAATCTTCTCTGTCTTACTGAGGGAAGGATTGTAGATGTAGCTGAAGGTGCTATCAGAGGTGCATCTATCATTATCATCATAGGCGAAGGTAGTGGTATTTCCTTCCTGGTCAATGATCCTGGTCAGATTGTGGCTGGAGTCATAATAGTAGTTGATGGTGTTACCGGCCAGGTCTACGGCGGCAGTCAGGTCATAATCAGCGCCATTCAAGGTATAAGTGTAGGTGACCTCTCTATTCGCTGAGTCTTTAACACTGGTCAGCAGTCCATAGGTAGCATCATAGGCTAAGGTTAGGGCCCGGCTGGCAGGATCCGTGATCTTCGTTAATCTGTAACTACCGTCATGGCTGAGACTGGTCTGATTGTTGTTCTTATCCTGAATATTGGTCAGTTTGATGTTACCACTGCCATCAACGGTACTAAAATTCTTCTTTGTTCCTGTCTTATGGGTAAGAGTAAAATCGTCTGCCCCGTTTTTGGTCAGGGTCCATAAACTACCTGTTGGCGAAGTGTAACTCTCCCCATCTTTGCTGTAGATGTACGCCTGACCGTCAGGGTAATGTTGAGTTACATTTTCCGTCTCTGCATCTTCAGTTAAGTAGGCATCATAGTCTGACAACCTCCAGCCGTAACCAGTGTTGCCCACATAACTGCTTCTACTCTGGTAAAACCTTCTAAGCTTGAGAGAGGTTTTACCTCGAGATGGGATGAATATATCTTGTTTTCCCTCCTGTAATTCACCGTCGTCTAACTTCACGTTAGCGCTGCCACCTTTAATCGCCTTCATCTCAGCTACAGTTAGCCTGCGGATACCTTCCTCCTGCTGCCGGCTGTAGGCATGGGCAGACATTGGCAAGGTAGCCCAGAGTGTTACCATGGCCATAAAGGCACAGAAGACTTTGGTGGTGTTATACTTCAATAAATTAGCCATAAAACACTCTCCTTTCTGATTCCTGGTTTCCATTTCCTCCATCCTCTTTCTCTCTTCTAACCACATGGCTATTCTCCCCTTTGCCAGTTGATACTGGCGGTTAAGGTTTGTCTTGACTACTTCTATCCCTTTCCCATATCTATTCCGTGCCATTTGCTTTTCCTCCTTTTCATTTGCCATAGGATTATTCTCCCTTGGCTGGGTTAAAAGTTATTATCCTTTTAGAACTGACATGGCTACTGGTTTCATCTGGTATCTCATAGGAATCTCTTTCAGGATATCCGAAATATCCCCTTGGAGAAAATCTCCCCTGACCTCAATCTTCCCATCCTTGGCGCTGACCTTAACTGGCTGTCTCCCGGGAAGGTTTATCTCCTGCTCACCTTCCCCGAGCTGTTCATTTCTTTCCGGATACTTCTTTAACTGAAGAATCTCTTTGACCAGTATCTCTGTCCTCCTGGCAGATAGATCTTCATCCACCACCTGCTGGAATACTTTCTGCTGAGTTGGCTGGTCATCGTTCAGCCGTAGCAGCGCTCTAGCATGGTGCATGGAGAGGCCGTTATCCATCGCTTCCTGGATGTTTCCCGGCAGCTTAAAGATACTCAAGACCAGGCTTATCTGGCCTTTTGTGCAGCCAACTATTCTGCCTATCTGGGGCTGATTATACTTATAGTTCTCAATCATCCCCCGATAAGCCTTAGCTCGCTCCAGAGGAGTTAAGTTCTTCCTGTGGATATTCTCACAAAGAGCCACCGGGACTGAGTCCTTGTCAATTAAACTGTGAATCATAGCAGGAATCTCCTTACGGCCAAGCTTCTTGAAAGCTTGTAACCTCCTTGAGCCGCAGATGAGCTCGTATTCCCCTTTTTTTCCTTCCCTGGCTCGGACAACGATGGATGAAAGCAACCCATCTCGCTCAATGGATTCTATCAGGTTCTTAAACTTCTTCTTGTGGTCTCTCGTCCGGGGCTGAGAATGGCTGAGATGGATATTCTCTATTGGTATCATCTGTAACACCTTCTTCTCCTTCTTCATAGCTATATCACCTTAATAGGGTTTGCCGCGGCAAACTTCTGCCTGTCTAACTGCCTCAGCTCTACTGCCAAAATGTGTCCTGGCTGCCTGCAGTAAAGACATATTAGCCTCTCGCATAGCCAGGTAGGTTAATGGGATTCCTTCATCTTTCAGTTTCTTGATACCCTGGATAACTTTCTCTTTTGTCCATATCTGGAGTTTTCTCACTTTACTATAATCAAACCCGGCTACCTCCAGTGCTTCCTGCCAGCTGCCGAATAGGTTCCTTGCAGCAAGCACTAAGGGTTGATCATAGTGAACCATATGACCGACATTAAGAGGAATACCTTTGCGGTTATATTTTTTGACCTTATCCATGACTGAGCCTTGGGTCCATTTAGTCTGTCTTGGTTTAGGTTTTGCCTTGATACCCAGAACATGTAATCTTGACTCGATACCGGATTGAGTAAGCTTGAATCGATGAGCTAACTCCGGCACAGTCATCTTCCGGGCACTTGCCCTGAAGAGCTGTTTATCTTTCTCTGTCCATCTCTTAGATGATACAGACATCCTCTCCCGGGAAAGACCACTGGCAACAGTAGGCACTTCGTATTCCTCCATATACTCAGCCTGAGTTATCCCATTATGCCGAAAATAAAGATGTGTGCGTGAGATAGTCAGGAACCATCTCTTACAGAGTTGACACTGGATATTAGTAGGATCAGTTACCTGTTTGTTACTCTTTTTGTGTTTCATGATTAGCTCTCTTCTTTCCATGTTATTACTGTGTCAAGATGCCACATCCAAAAAGCGTCGCCCCGGAGGGGCTCTCCCTAATATTCCAGAAGGCTTCTGGCTGCCTCTGTAACCTCATATCTATTTAACAATGCCTTAAAGATTTCAGGCATTTTCTCTTCTGGGAAATCCCCTGAAACTTCTATTCTTCCTTTCTCAACAACAACTTTAACTGTCTGCTCACCAGAAATTACTACTTCCCAGGATTCTCCAGGACAGCTTCTGTCACCATCTGGAGTCCTCTTTAAAGTCAGTATTTGTTCAACCAATAGTTCCGTCTTCCTGGCAGAGAGACCTTTACTTATGATCTGCTGTAATACTTTCTGCTGGGTTGGCTGATCGTGGTTCAGCCGTAGCAGTGCTCTGGCGTGGTGCATGGAGAGACCGTTGCCCATCGCTTCCTGAATATTTGCCGGCAGCTTAAAGATGCTCAAGGTCCGGCTTATCTCTGTCTTTGTATAGCCAACTATTCTGCCTATCTCCGGCTGATTATACCCGTAATTCTCCATCATTTTCCGATAAGCTTTAGCGCGCTCGAGAGGAGTTAGCTTCTTCCCATAGATATTCTCACAACGAGCCACTCGTTGTGATTCCCTGTCAATTAAACTGTGAGCCAGAACAGGAACAGGAATCTCCTTGGGGCCAAGTTTCCTGAAAGACTCTAACCTTCTTGGTCCACAGATAAGTTCGTATCCCCCTTTTCTTCCCTCCCGGGGTTGGACAACAATGTGGGAAAGCAACCCATCTCGCTTAATGGACTCTACTGAGTTCTTAAGTTTCTTCTTGTCATCTCTCTTCCGGGATTGAGAACGGCTGAGATGGATCTTCTCCACTGGTATCATCTGTAGGACATTCCTCCCGTTCTTCATAGCTACATCACCTTACCCCTCTACTTAGGTAAACGTTTTTTTGGGAAAAATCCGAAACTTTTTTTAGTCTATCGGGCATCTTTTCTACATGTTGATTTCTTCCCGACCCCCTTCATCAACATATGGGGGCGCGGGAAGTATGTTTCCCGACAGAATGAAAAAGAGCCGTATCTCTTGACAAAACACTTAAAGTTAGGTATCATAAAAATGGGATAGCCCTCCTATGGGGTGTTTTCCCAGAGGTAATCCAACTCCTGCTTAGCGGCGTGGGTGGGTTACCTCTTTTTTTCTCTATTTCTTTAAGTTACCGATTGTAACTCAGCAACTTATTCTTCCATCTTTGCATCTCTTCCTCATCTATCTTCGCCCTGTCACTGAATTCACCTTCCGGCGAGATGGTATATTTATATCCAGTAGTAACTGCCTTTGCGTGACTTGAAGTAAGAACACCCACCGAATCATAAGCATAGGTAACTCCCACATCTGTATTTCCATCTTCTTTTCTTTTTACGAAGAAGGTGGCTTTCTTGCCTTCTACCTCTACAGAAGGTGTCTTCACTTTAACCTTCGTTCTGTCTTTAACAGATACAAGAACCTCACCCTCCGAGCTATCTATGGTGTATCCATGCTGTCCTGCAAAAACCTGTAACTGCCGATTATCACTGACTACTACCAGGAAATTCGAGGGGGAGAAAGGGTGTGTCCATAATATATACCCTCCCATAACTATGGTTATGCAGACAAGAAAACCTCTAGCTATTCTATGCCTCTCAATCTGGATAATCTCTTTGTAGTATTCTAACCAGGCAAGAAGGTATCTTAGGAACTTGCATCTTATCTTAACTGGTTTAAGGTTAACTTTAGTGTTTTGTGTGAATGAGTACTGAGCAGGATTTTTCTTGGCCGCTTGCCTACAGATTTCTATTATCCTTTTATCAAGCTCAACCTCTTTCCGGCAGGGAGCACATCTGTCAATATGTGCTTTGACCTTCTCCCGCTGAGCTTCAGTTAGATCCTTGCATCGGGCATAGCTGAATAATTTATTCCTTAATCTGAAACAACTCAGCTTCTTCATCGTTTGTTAACCTCCCTCCAAGCTTCGGAAAGGCAACTCTAATATTTGCCCTCCTACTTATATAATTGCAATTTTGGGTCAAATTGCTCCATTTTTCTTCAATTTTCTTGAAAAAATTTTAGCTCTATTTTCCTAAAAAAAGTCCTAACACATTTAACAGCAAGAAATTAGCTTAATAAAACTTTTTTTGGGGGGAACCCTCAATTCCCCCCTTATCCCTCGCTTTTGCACTCTAAGTGTTTGTCAGCCTTTGTCTTAGCTTGGCTTTAGCTCTGTTTCTTCTGGAACTTACTGTGCCGCGGGAACAGCCAAGTTCCTTAGCTATCTCCTCCTCAGACAGTCCCTTATACAGAATCAGATTCATGACTTCCCTCTGTTCTGCAGGCAGAGAATTGATAGCTTCTTTTAACCGCTCATGTGACTCCTTAGCTAAAAACTCTTCATCTGGCCTTCTCTGTTTATCACGGATATTAATATTAAGATAAAGCTGGGGGCTATCTTCACTATCCTGACTTTGTTTTAAGGTTAAGGATGGAAGGTCGTGTTTCATAGTTCTTATTCTCAATGCTCTGATGCGTTTAGCTATGGCATATAGATAGACATGAAAATCTGCAATTGGTTTATATTGTTTCCTGCCATTCCAAAGTCCCAGTATTACTTCCTGGCAGAGATCCTCCGCATCTGAGAGCCGAAAGGATTTAAGGAAGAATTTTTGCAGTCGGTTCTGGTATCTGTTAACAATCTCAGAGAATGCATCTGTGTCATCTGCTTTTACTCTGAGCATGAGTTCGATATCAGATTGTTCTTTAATGGTTTTCTTGTACTCAAGTGAAGGGGATTCTGTCTCAGAGGTGCTTTTGACAGATGAGGCATCTTTTTTACTGCATTTCATAATGAAGTCACCCTCCTTTATGCCAGAATGAACTGCTATGAGGTATAATGTTATTCACGTCTCAGGGTGTAATCTCCCCTCCACTATATATAACAATCGAGAAAGGGTTTTGTGGGAAAAAATATTTATCCTATCTCTTATAATACACCATTGGCCTTTATCATGACAAGGGCCTGAATCCACTTTTTATGTCTTTTTTCCACTTTTTTCGCCCCTTGCCCGGGTTCCCCCCCTCGTTTTTACAATCTCACTTCCATTTTAGCAGTAAGAGCGTAAAGTTTACAATACCCTAATGCTACTTTTTTAGGGGGTTTTCTTGACTTTCAGGGTGGAGTTATTTTACTTTTTAGGGGATTTGGGGGGTACTGTTCTATCTCTTGAGGGTCATAAGGTAAGAATTTATAAAGAGTTACGACACGGGGGGGGGATTGGGGGTGTTTTTTCAACCAGGGGGATCGGGCGGGGGTTGTCGTGGAGGATTACCTTTTAGGCGAGGAGGATGGCAGCCAACAGGATTAAACCTCCCCCCACTTCTCCAGTAGCTTGATAACCTGGTCAATAGCTTCCATGGATGCCTTAATATCCTTTGCCTTCACCTTTCTGCCTTTTAACATCAACGCTAAAACTACATGAGGCAAACTCAACTTGTCTGTGGCTTTCTCTGCTATGTCCTGTTTGCCCAACATTAAAGCCCACCCTCTGCACCCCAACACGGATTTTTCAGGAGTAGCCCGAAGACTATTCCACAGAGAGTGGGTAGGCTTGTCCACTCATACCGTGTTGGGGTATTTTCAGTATTCAATTGTCTATCTTTCTATGCTTTTACACCTTAACTTCGCTTTTTACCTTACTTTTCCCCTGATTACGCCTCATTTTAAGCCTATTTCGCCCCCGGAGCTTCGCCTTTTGCTTAAAAGGCGCAGCTCATCCAGCCAGCGATTCGGCTGCCTCAGCTATCTGATCTTTAGTCACATGGGTGTAGATCATGGTGGTTGAGATATCGGTATGGCCAAGGAACTCCTGAACCAGGCGGATGTTCTTGGTCTTGTTGAGGAGCTCAGTGCCCACTGTGTGCCTCAGGGCATGGGGTGAATAGTCTCCTTCTATTCCGGATAACTGGATCCATTTCTTCAGGTCTTGCTGGACAGCTCTTTTAGAGATTCTTTTATGGTTACGGCTCAGGAATAAGGGAGAATCGGGCTCCAAGGCCTCACCTTTGAACTTTTCCCGGGACAGGTACTCTGTTATGTGGTCCCGGATAGCCTTGTTTAAAGGGATATCTCGAACTTTGTCACCTTTCCCAGGGACGGTTAGGATTCTTCTGCCCTGGACATCGCCTATGTTCAAGGATATGGTCTCGGATAACCTGAGCCCTGTGTTTAGCATGAGATGATACATCATGTAGGACCTAGCGGCACTTTTTCTGTCTTTTAGGGTGGCCAAGAGTTTCTTCTTCTCATCCTGGTTAAGGTATTTGATTGACTGGCTTTTCATGTTATGCTCCAATTTTTACCGGGATCCCAAAAGTCTTCTCTGTCTCCTTAGCCATCTCTTTTTCTATCTTACTGACCTTTAGCTTCTTCTTCAACATCTCCCGCATTTTAATCATAATCATCGTCTTTGTGGCAATAATAAAATCAAACGCTCGTGGAGATATATTTAAGTATTCTTGTTTAAGGACATTTATTGCTTTAGCTTTTAAATCTTTCTGTTGTTTCTTTGGTAGGATAGCAAAGACTTTATTAAGTCTTTCTTCCTCTGCTTTAGCTTTTTCAAATTTCATTCTCTCAATTCTTTCTTTTCCTTGTTGAGTTTTAAATTCCCTTTCACGGTGAAGCCTCTTTTTCTCTAACATCTCTTCTTTGGTTAGGGTTAATTCCCAGTTATTGTTAAGAGCTTTATATAAAAGACCGGCAGGATTTCGAATTGAGTTATCATTGGGAATTCGATTAATGTAGGTTAGTATTTTATCTATATTGTGATTCTCTGATATTTTCTTTACTGTTTCAATACTCAGCGTTCCTTGATAAGTTTCAAATCTTTTATTGAAAAAATTAACAACAACATCTCTGTTGTTGTCTTTATATGTTGTCTTTAAGTTGTCTTTAGGGATTTTTTTATTGTCGCTAAAAATGGGCTGACTATAGTATTTTTTACTACACTGTGTAGTATTTTTTACTACAGTAGAGGTGGTAGAATTTACTATAGTATTTTTTACTATAGTAGAATTTACTATAGTATTTTTAATGCCCTTTATCTCATGGGGAAGGAAAATTTGATACAGCGTACCCCTTTTATTGGTGTCAAATCTTTTAATATGTCCTTTTTGAATAAGCCCCTCAATTGCCTTTTTTATAGTTTTTTGTGATGATTTTATGTTTATTGATCTAGCTAGGGCCCCCATACCGATTCGGCAAATATTTTTTTGATATCCTATAGCTAAACGATAGAGTCGATTATACACAGCTTGCTCTGTTGAGGTTTGGGTAGGGTTAAGAAAATCACTTACATTATTGTCCATTTTATAGTAATTACTGGAGAGATTTATTGTTTTAGAAATTTTTTGTTCTTTTATTTTTTTAGGTTTAGAAATTTTCTTGGAGGGTTTTTTAGAGATGGAGATTTTTTTGGCGGGTTTAGCCCCATATAAAATTTTTAAACGTTCTTTATTTAGTTTGATTTCGTCGTCTATGAGAGCTTCGACCATGTAATAATGCCTCACTTAATTTATCATAATCTTGAGCACCACGGGATTTAGGGTCATGTTCGTAAATTGTTTTATGTTGGGCTATTGCCTGTTGAATTTTTGTATCAATTCGAATATCTGGCAAGACTTTACCTTTATATGTTTTTTGAATAGTTTTAATTACCTGGTGGGTCATGTTGGTTCGGAAGTCAACGAATGTTGGGATAACGCCTGTTATCTCAGTGTGATTATTGAGCTCTGTTTCGAGCATATTTAGGTTATCGATTACTTGTGTGGCTCCCACCAGGCCCAGATAGTCCATGTTAATGGGAATTAGCAGTTCTTGGGCATAAACTAGGGCAAGTTGGTTAATAAGATTTAGACTGGGAGAACAGTCTATCAAAACAAAATCATAATTACTTACTAGTTCCATGCGAGCAGACAGCAAGCGCTCTCTGCCTTCAGCATTTTGGTTGCTTAGTATAAGCTCAGCCGCCCCCAGCGTTGGATCGCTAAAAATGCAGTCAAGTTTTTTCCGGACATTAACAATACATTCAGAGACCAGGGTGTCTTCAATAAGGAGATCATACATGTTATACTTGGGTTTGATGTTAAAAATTTTTCTAATATGGCCCTGAGAATCAACGTCAAGGATCAAGACTTTATGCCCTCGTTTTGTAAAAGCGGCCCCGAGAGATACCGCCGTTGTGGTCTTGCCGGTGCCGCCTTTTTGGTTATGAATAGCAATAGTTCTCATAGGCTTGTGCTCCTTGTTGAGGAAGTCCGATTTTTGTAATCTAATATCGTTTTGAGATCTTCATTTGCGAAGATACGATGTCCGTTATAGTCTCTTTCAGGTTCCGGAATTTTACCTTTTCGTAGCCAATTATAAAGTGTCTGTTGGGTGACACCGACTATTTTTGCTATCTGGTGGGTTTTATATGGCATTGTGGATTCACTCCTTTCTTTATAGGGTCTTATAGATTTTACCATACCCCAAAATCTTGTCAAGGAAAATCCGCCTTCGGCGGAAACTTTAAAAGAAACCCTTGGAAAGCTAACCTTAACAATACTAAGGAGTAAGATTTAATTTCCTATACCATCAAGGAAAAAATTCAGGGGCTCGTATTTGGATTTTAAGGGGAGTCTTTTTCCCGTCCATAACCCCAAAAACGGGGAATCTAGATTTTTAGCGTTTCCTGACGATAAAAACCCTGTCAAATTTGCCCTGTATTGCGTTTTCTCGCCCCTGTTCATACAATATGACCTGGGGGTTTTGTCAAGTTGGTAGGGTGGTGGAATTCCCAAGGCCACGGTTTTTGCCCCTGCAGGACACTCCGTGTTTTTGATGGAGTGGCCGTGGGGGCAGTGGCCTGGAGATGGAAGGCATCGGGTGGGGGAGGATGGATGGAAGGATGCAAGATTCTGGAGACATGGCAAACTGTGCAGCATAGGTCACTGATGATTTCAACCCTGGCCCGACCTGAGTGCTTTTCCGGGTGGGCCCTGATATGTGTGGGGGTCCCGGGGACTGGAGGCTGATGTGTTCCTGGCACGAAGTGACAGGGGCAACCCTCTCTCCCCCCTAAAACTATGATGGGGGTATGGGGGGATTTTCCCCCCATCCTATGTCCAGCTGGAGGTAGCCATCTCCGAGGGGGGCATCTGCGTGTCACGGGGTGAGGCTGCCCGTCGTGAGTAGGTGGCCAGGGGTTGAGGTAGCCTCGCCCTTAGGCGGGACACGCTTACTTAGATGCCCCCTGACAGAGTGGCGTAAAACCGCAAGCTGGCAGGGAGAGAGAGGGGTGAGCATGTGCGAGGGGGGAGAGAGGGTAACACATCAGCCTCCTCCTGAAACTATCCCCCACACTCCCGACCTGGGGTGGGGAAGAAAGCCGCAAGATTGGAGGAAGGACTTAGGATGAAAGTAAGGAGCGCAGTGAAGCATTATCTTATTAGGGTGTGTCTTTCATCTATGCCCGAAGGGGATAGATAAAAGTGCTATCTGTTTTTGCAAGCGTGCGCGCAAAACCAGTTAGCAAGCACTCCCTTGCTGTATGCGACCCGCCAGGGGCGGAGAGCATAGAGTAATAAGATGTTGCGGAACGAAGCGACGGGACAGTGAATTGGAGAAGGACAGAGCGACCGAAGTGAAGGAGTGAAGTGACAACAGTTAGCCAGCACGAACCTCTTGCCACGAAGGGGCAAGAGGCGATTGTCTGTTGGAATGGAACGACGGAATGAAGGGAGCGGGCCATACTCCTTTGAGTGAGTTAATGATTCTGCTTTGGCAGATTCATTATCTCACGGTATTGATCCCGAACACGAATCATCCTCTTGAGCAAAGGCGAAAGAGGTGATAGGTGTGAGGGTGAAGAAGCGGCTGGGCAGCTTCCTGTTGGCCGCTGACCTAATCGGCGGGGGGACTACACAGTTAGCAAAGCTATCTGTGTAGGATTGTCCCCCGCCGTTCCTTTTTCCTGGAGGGATGGAAGCCGAGTTGCCGCCGCAAGGTGACAATTCGGCGGCCTGAGATGGGAAGCAGTGAGACGTGGGAGGGGAAGACAATCGCAAAAAACGTGACAGTCCGTAAGGACTGGCACGCTTTTTGCTTAACCACTATCAGGGCACAGCCCCTGCATTATTGTTTTTCCCCCAGCGGGGGCGGTTTGCTTGCCCCCGCACAGACCCGACCGTGCCTGCCTGATTCCCTATTAACCGTGTGCCCCGTGGCGTAACTGACTAACTTAGCCCGGTAATAGCACAGCCCCTGCATTAAGGGACACTGCCCAGGACATTGCCTGGGAAGATAGCCTTTGACATCACCCAGGACTCTGCCTTATTTATTGCGAAGCCCGTTAGGTCTGAGCTTACTGCGAGGAAGACCGCCTTGCGGGCGACCGAGCTTGGGAGGTTTGGGATAAGGAGATTCCCAGGATGGGTGGAGTTAGCTAAGGCATACACCTTTCAGTTTATAGAGGAGAGAAGGCGGGTCATATGTATGGACAGGGACGAGAAAGTGGCCTGTAGGCTAAATTTGACGGGGTTTTTCTCGCCGGTGATGAGGAAATTTGTCAAAAGGCGGGATTCTTCAAGAATGAGTGAGTGGGAACCCTCCCCGCCAGGGGAAGGAAAGAAGGGGATTAACGGGCAAATACGGGGCTGTTTGGCTTTGCCTGTGGGGGTTTCCCTTGGCCGGGGTGAGGAAAGGCACTGAGAGGCAATTTTGGGCTTCCTGAGGGATATAAACAAGGGGGCTCGGGATTTTATTATTTGAAGTTAACCTCGAGCTTGGAGCCGGTAGCGGTGGCAATTTTCTCAAGGGTTCTCAGACTACAAGCCCAGTGGCTGCCGCTTTCAAGCCTGGCAATAACCGTCTGGGTGGTATGGATTTTTCCAGCCAGCTGTTTCTGAGTTAATCCCAGCCTGTGCCTACGCTGGGCAATTTTATAGCCAATCTCAAGATTCCTGCCTTCTTCCTCGTAATATTTCCTAAACTCTTTGTCTTTGAGTTCTTTTTTTAATACATCTTGGAAACTCAAAAGTTTTTTAGCCATTATAGATCACCTCCTACAGCTCAAATTCACCCTGTTTATAGCGTGAGATAAAATCTTGCATGTTCCTCTCTGCATGTTCAATTTCCCTCTTGGGTAATTCCCGGGTTTTCTTTTTGAAGGCATGCAGTAATATTGTGTTCTTTTCCATGAAAAAGAAATAGAAGATGCGAACGTTACCGGGTCTAACTCTTATCCGTAACTCTCTGATTTTACCTCTTACATGGTCAGTATAAGGACGTAGCAAGTTTGGGCCCTGTTTTTCTAAAAGCTCAACATACCGCCAAGTCTTTGCTCGGGATTTTTTATCCATGTCTTGGATGAAGTCCTTCACCGGATAATCTCCCCTGCGGGTCTGATAAAATTTTGTTTTATACATTTGCCTTATTATAAGTATATAGCAAATTTGCTATATTGTCAAGTTTTTTTAGGGATTCTTAAAGAAATTCTTGGAGTCGTCAAATTTGGCTCTGACCTTGCCATGGCTTTTTCTGGCTTGGAAGGTGCCGAAGTTTCTAAGGCGGACCAGGTGGCCTTTTCTGAGTTCTGTTTTTATTGTCTGCAGGATGGTGTTGAGGATTCTTTCTGATTCAGCTTTGGGGTAGCCGTGTTCCCGGGAGATTGTGTTGATTAGCTGTTGCTTGTTCATTTAGGCTTCTGCTTTTCAATGTACTCATCTATGGCCTTGGAGATATTGCCCAGTTCTATGGGACCTAAGCGGGTGATTTCCTTAGCAAGTTCTTGCCAAGTGAGATGTTTTCTGCCGATGATCTTCTCTGTGGCTCCTGCTATGTCCCGGGGCATGATGGTGGTGCGTTTATCTTGCTTGGCTAATCTCTTAGCCTCTCTGACCAAGGCCCGGGTGGTGGCATTGAGTTTTCCTATCAGTTTTTTGAGAGCAGTTTTATTTACCCTAACCTTTGCTTTGGAACTGATGTATTCTTTTAAGACTGTCTGTTTTATGAAGTCTGCCATGATGACCTCCTATGTTAGTTTCTCCAGGATAAGGTTTTTAATAGATTCTTGCAGTCTTTTAAGCCGGGCAAGTTTCAGGATCTCTTCGCTTTTGCCTAATAGTGCTTCCAGGAGAGCGTCTAATTCTTTTTCCAGCCTGGTGTCTGATACCGCTTCTGCTTCCAGGCCGTAGAGGGTCCTTTTGATTCTTTTTTTCTTCCATGTTTCTTTTACGAGGTATTTCTGGTTCTTGTAGTTTCTCTTCTTAACCTGTCTTAGCCAGTTCCGGTTCTTTGCCTTCATGCCTTTACGGGCCGGGATACGGAATCGGGAAAATTTAATTTCTTCCGGGGTGAGCATGTCCGGATGGACCAGGTCAACGACTTTCAGGTTTTTTATGCCGTAATGTTTCAGGTTATCCCGGAAGGCGTCTTTTATTATCCAGCCACTGGGGTCATAGTCAACTATGGTGAAGATGTAGAATGAGCGGCGAAGGTCAATTTTTTCTCCCTTGAAGTCATCGACAAAGTATTCTATGTTTAGCAGGGAGGGTTGACCACCCAGGGCGATGGTGCTGATCTGGTATTTGTCTTGCATCTCTAAAAGAAAATCCTGATGGCCGGCCTTTTCTGCTACCAGGATTATGTTGGCGTTGGCACCTACCTTGCGGGTAGCTTTCTTGTTGTCCCTGAATCCGATGTCTTTATAGTCCATAACATCCCAGTCTTTCACCATGAGGACGATGTTATCTACTAACTGGGCATACTGGTCTGTTGTCTCTGAAAGGGCTCCTGCCCGGGATAGGGTGGGTTTGATGTGCATGTACCAGAAAGTCCTGATGAGTTCTCTTAAGGGAGCTCTCTCTTTTTTGGTGATCCGTTCTCTAAGTTG
>JABUBK010000080.1_pt1 | contig 17660 bp, 21 predicted proteins | sample 7332671 | NCBI WGS metagenome assembly JABUBK01 (sample SAMN07256342, study PRJNA390944) | subsurface metagenome | isolation source: Methane hydrate marine sediment | place: Pacific Ocean: Eastern North Pacific, ODP site 1244 | collected 2002
ATTTAAGAAACATCGTGTTTGGAATTAAGAAACATCGTGTTTGGAATTAAGAAACATCGTGTTTGGAATTAAGAAACATCGTGTTTGGAATTAAATAAAATGCTTGTTATCCTTTATTTATAAGGATTTGCTGGAATATACAATATTAACAATATATACAATAACAACAACAGAGAAATGTTGTTGTTATTTAAAATAATTAAAAAGGAAAGAAATGAAAGAATCCGAAGAGATCACTATAAAAAATAAAAACGAAATTGATTTACCAAAGATAATAAATTCCGAAGTAAATTTATTAGTATTTCCGTTTTTTGCTCTTTCCACAAAAGGTCTTAAAAATAAAACCACAACCGTTTATCGGGAAATAATTAAAAAAGGGGATCAAGAAATTAATCTTTTATGGAAAGTTTCTTCCACCTCCGAATATGGCTACCCGGGACCATTTGATAGAAAAGTACAACAGGCTATTTCGGAAATTTTATCGGAAATATTAAAGAAAGAAGGAGAGATAAAAAACCCCATTCCTTTAGGTTCTTTATATAATTTGTTTAAGAGAATGAAAATAAACTATAGTGGAGCAGAATACAGGAAAATTAAAGAGGCTTTTAAAAAAATAAAAACTACTTCTATCGAATCTAGAGGAACTTTCTATAGTAAAGACAAAAAACAATGGATAGAAGATATTTTTAGCCTTTATGATAGAGTGATTTTTAAAGGAGAAAAGATATCTGATAATGAAATATCTGATGATAACTATTTATTTTTAGGAAGCTGGTATCTCCAAAACCTAAATTCTTTTTACATAAAACCGATTGATTATAATTATCTACAAAGCCTCAAAAGCAAAATAGCTTCGAGGCTTTATGAAATTTTAGGGGTAAAATTTTACGGTTTGAGAAATAAGAGAGAAAAATTTATTTGTTATAAATATTCTAAATTATGCCAACTTCTTCCAGTAACCCCCCACGAGTATATTTCTTTAGCTAAACAACAATTAGACCCGGGCAATAATGAACTTAGAGATACTGGTTTTATTTCAAAATTTGACTGGAGTGAAAACGGAAATAAGGACTGGCTTATATATTACTGGCCAGGGGAGAAAGCTAAAGAAGAAATGAAAAGGGCAAAGATAAAGAGCATTAATAATCGGACAGAAGGATACCTATCAGGACCAAAAGAGGAAGTAAAAATATTTTCTAAAGAGCAGGTTAATTTAGTTAATAAGTTATTAGAATTAAATGTTTCTGAAGGAACCGCTGAAAACTTAATAAAAAACAATGATCAAGAGTTGATAGAAAAATGGATTGAGGCAATTAATTATTCTAATGCTGATGATAAAGCGGCTTATATAGTGAAGGCAATAAGAGAAAACTGGAAATTCCCGGAGGAATATTTAAGGGAGAAAAGAGAGGAAGGGCGGAAAGAAGAAGAGGGAAAAATAGAATATATCAAAATAAAACTACAAGAAGAGGAAAATAAAAAGAGGCAGGAAGAGATTAAGAAGGTAGAACAAATTTATAATTTATTTGATCCTCCACAACAGGAAGAGATAAAAATAGAAACAGAAAGCCGGCTACCGGACTTTTGGAAAGAAAAGCTCAATAAGGCAAGGATTAAAGGAACAACTTCAAAATTGCTTGAGGTTGTCCTGGAAGAAAAGAGGAGAGAGATAATAAAAGAGTGGATTGAGTCCGGAAGGATTAATAATATGAATAGCGAGACATAAAAATTTTTACCTATCACCTATTCATTATTACAAAAAAAGAATTTAGAAGGGTTTTTAGATAGCGGTAAGTAAGAAACTAACGGAAATATCGAAGAATAACGTATAAAGACAAGCGGGCTTTTTTATACCCCCCTTAAAACGCCTTATATTAGCTTTTATTTTGGCCCAATCAACGAAAAAGCCTTGTATATCATAACTTTGTCCTAAGTTTAGGATTTAAGGCCAAAGAACGGGGTTGATAATTCAACCATTAAGAGCAAAGAAACGCTAATAGGGCTACCAGGGGGCGGTTTTTTGGGGTATTCTGACGAGTTATTAAATATTAAAGAGGGCATTTAATATGAATAAAAAACAAAGGTTAATTTTGGCAATTTTTATTCCAATCATAATTCTTTTTATTACTTTAGCAATTGCGAATAGCGTGGGATATACAGAAACAGAAACAACAAGAGAAGTGCCTGAGAGTATGGTATTTTTTCGTAAATATATTGGAACTACTACTACTACTACTATTTATCATAAGGGTAATCCTTTTGATTGGGGAAGGACTTGGTATATATGGGTTTTATCTTTAACCTTTTGTTGTATTTTTGAATATAAACTATTTGAGGATAAAAAAAGAAAGATAAAGGGGGTTTAGATGAGTAAAGCTAAGAAAGCATTCTTGGCAGGATTAATAATATTAGCAATTGCAGGTCTAATTTATGTTTTACAGGGGGCAATTTATTCGATTATACCGAAATATCAAATATATAGCGTTAGAGTCGATGATGATTTTGATGACCTCTATGATCGAGTATTAATAATAAAATTAAATGTTCTAACCGGAGAAACAAATAGTTGGTACGAACAATATGACCCAAACTCTAGTAAAAGACTTAAATTTAATTTTTAAAAGGAGAAATATAAAATAAAAACTTATATTAAAAAAGTTTCCCATATACTTCTATTCGGTCTGGCCATACTTGCGATAGCCTTATTGGTCTATTTAGTTTATCCGAAATATCAGATACATAGTGTTAGAGTCAATGATGATACTATTGTCGTGATAAAGATTAATACTATAACTGGGCAGGTTAGCACAAGTTATAAGTCAAGTAGCAATAAATTGATAAAGTTTCCGTGGGACAATTAATCCCAACAATATTAAGGGTTTATTAAAACCTAAACGAATTAAGAGCAAGAGAGGAACCTTAGAATATAGATTTAAGCAGGCCGATTTAGAAAATTTAAAACCCGGAATAGATAAGATAAGGCAAGACAAGACAAGACAGGACATAAGAGAGGACAGGGGGGGCAAAACATAAAAGTATTTTTCAAACGATTATTTAAAAGGGAACTCGAGTCTGAAAAGGAGAATTTGCATGATAAATATTTTTATTGTATAATAAACACTGAGATAAAAAATTGAATAGCGAAAGAGCGCCATTTACAAATCATAAGAGCGCCACCAGGAGGAGATAAAAATGAAGACCTAGGGGCGCTCTTTTTGTTTATATAAAAAAATAAGGGAATGCCTAAACCTTTAAAATAAACATTCCCTTAAATAAAAAGATATAAAGAAGGCGTTTTCATTTTACCCTCCCTCTTTGTATTTATAAGTCTATAACAAATTTACAAAAAGTGCAAGGAGGGGTAAGACAAAAGCAAATTATAGCAGCAAATTACTGCTTAAATACCGGTGGGGACTATAGGTCGACCCCTTGCCCCTGCTGGCATGAAAAGGAGTTGGTTAATATTGGCGATATATTAAAAGAGCAAGAACGAAAAGAAGCAGAGCTATGCCCGAAAATTTGCGATGGGTATGAAGAAAGAAATGAAGCCGGGGAATGGGTTGTTGTAAAAAAACCGGAGGCGTTTACTGCCTATGCCAGGGAATATGTATTTTCAGGGGTTATCGGAGCAATAAGTAGCAGCGCAGTTAAGGTTTTAAATATTTTAGCCAGTTTAGTAGGTAGGCGAAGATTTACAAAAGTAGGGAATAAAAGAATTGCCTACTATTCAGGATTGTCTGATGATAAGGTAAAAAGAGCGTTAAGAGAATTAAAATATTATAACATTATTGTTATTAATTATATACCTGGTGGCAGCAGAACTAAAAAGTTAAGGCGTATCACAATACACAGATGGGATGTAGCCCTACCTTTATTAATTAAGGAAAATAAAGTTGTAATGAAAGATAATAAAGTTACTTTTATTGGGCCATATCCTTATAAAAGGAAGGGTGTAAAAAGCACCCATAGTATGGGTGTAAAAAGCACCCTTATAAGTGTAGTAGGTAATTAAGTGTAGGTTACTCTCTTATCTGATACTTATCTTATAGACTTAATAGAGGCATTAAGAGATATTAGGACAGTAGGGCGAAAGTGGAGAAATACGTAAGAGGAAAGCTTTAGTCTTGCCGTGTTATTCCTTCCTCCTGGTCTTAATAGAGAGATATTAGAGAACGGTAGGCCAGGGTAAAGAGATGTTAAAAAGTATTAGAAAAAAGGCGCGTTGCTAAAAATAAAAATGGATTTTTTTAAACATTAAAGAAAGGAGAGATTGAAATTGCAAAAGAAATCTTTAGAGAAGGCCAAAATAAATATGAGCTCCCCCCAAAAGACCAATAAAAAAGAGCTTAATAAACTAGAATTAAAAGCTTTGGATAAGTGGAGAAAGAGAAAGGAAGAAAGAGTAGGGCCACCAAAGTTTGAAAAAGGGAGAAGAGAGAATGAGATAGTGCTAAAAGAAGAGATTGCTTTTAAAATAGATCCCCAAATGATGGAAGCCATAGGATCCTCAGACACCAACTTTTTTTTCACTATGATGTCCCAGGCCATAGGTACCCTATTTACAGGGGACAGTGAAAAGAAAGCTAATTTTGTGGCTGCCTTTATGCACGGGCTTAAACCAAGAGACGAGATGGAAGGGGCTTTAGTAACCCAGATGGTAGGGACCCATAACCTTATTATGGAATATATGGGGCGGGCTATGGTGCCAGGTCAAACAGTAGACGGAGTGGACGCCAACACCAATAGGGCCTATAAACTTATGAACGTATTTTTAAAACAGGTAGAAGCTCTTAATAAATACAGAGGTAAGATGGTGGAACAAAAAGTAACAGTAGAACACGTCCACGTCCACAGCGGAGGGAAAGCAATAGTAGGGCATGTAGAAGGCAGGCAAACGGGGGGAGGGGATAAAGATAAAAGATAAGGCTAAACCCCAGGAAAAGCGGAGGGGATGGCTCAAAAACGATAACCCGCCAGGTGATTTTATGAAGGCTCCCCGATGTGGAGCTAAAACCCGAAAGGGTGCACCGTGCCAGGCACCTGCTATGAAAAATGGTAGATGTAGACTACATGGGGGAAAGAGCACCGGGCCTAAAACTCCGGAAGGAATAGAAAAAATAAGACAAGTCCATCTTAAACACGGAAGATATACAAAAAACGCCATAGCCTCAAGGAAAGAATTTAATTATTTACTAAGAAAATACAAAGAAACCATAGGCAAAATAAACGAGCTCACCTAGAGATCTCAGGATATTCCAGAAAAGGGCAAGCAAAAAATTAGTTTTTATTTACCGAAATTTTGGGACAGGAGGTCCCTTCCAAATTATTCGGCCTTATTTAACAAAAGGGTTAAAGTGTAAAACATAAAAATATATATAAAATAAGGCTTTCAGGAAATATATAAAAAAATGATATAATTATTCGACAATATATTTAACCTATGTTATAATTTTATCAGATAGGTAAAATAAAACATAGGGGGTGCTTAATGTGAATATCGTTGAGCCGATCAGATCAGAAAATCAAATAAAACAGATAAAGGGGAATCTATACCGGCAAAAGAATCCCCGGGACTATTTAATATTCGTTTTTGGTATTAACTCCGGCCTACGAATAGGGGATATATTATCCTTGAAACTTGCTGATGTTAAGGATCGTAAGGGGAATTTAAGAGATTATTTGACTATCAAAGAGCAAAAGACCGGAAAGACCCGGAAAGTATTTTTTAATAAAGAAATTAAAGAGGCCTTGAACTATTATATTAAAAAGACTGGAATATTTAACCTGGATCAATACCTATTCACTAACGAGAAATCAAAAGAGAATAAACCAATTACCAGGGTCCGGGCTTATCAATTAATTAATAAATGGTGTAAAGATGTAGGCCTGGATTGCAAGGTTGGCGGTCATACTTTGAGAAAAACCTTTGGCTATCATATGAGAATGCAGGGAATCAGCATTGAACGGATCTCTAACCTATTGAATCACCGGAATATAAAAGTAACTTTCCGGTATATAGGAATCAACGACGACGAAAACAAAGAAGTTATTAATAGCTTTGGGCTTTAAAAGGTGCAAATTTTTAACGGAAAAGGCTGAATAATAGATACAAAGACAAAGGGTTTAAATTTGACCCCCTTTAAAAGCGCTTAGATTGCGTTTTATTTTAGCCCAATTAACGAAAAAGCTTTATATGGTATAACTCTTAGCTGTTTTAAAAGGTTTTAGTAATTGAAGGGAGGTTATAAAGGGGTTATAGGGGTTAAAGAAACGCTAACAAGGTCATTAGAGGCGGTTATTTAGGGGTATCCTGATAGTTCACTTCCTTTGGCTTTGATTTATCATCACTTAAAGAATCCCTTATAATTTTATCTACGAGACTTGTCATTGGTATGCCTTGAGATTTCGACTCCTCTGGTTAATACAAACAAATTAGGATGAAATATATTTGGAATGCTTTTTCTTAACAAATCATTCCTTTTGAACTTTCTTTAATTGTTCCAAAAACTGTCTAAAATTCTTGAATTTTGGGAATAATATAAGTAGAGAGCAAATTTTAATGTGCGAGCAAAATTGCGGTAATGGTGGATTATAAAGGATTTGAGAAATTTTTTCAATAGAGGACTTGAAATTAACCTTGACATTTCTTTAAACTCAAGATAATCTATTAATGTGACTATCATCAAATTTGATTATCAAGTAGAGAGATAGAATAATTTTCTGATATAGAAAAGATTAGGTAATGGAAATGTCTTCTAACGGAATTAGAGAAGTAATTATTGAAGAAGCTCTGAAGTTATTGCCTCTAGTTTATCATTCGTTCAGAAATCTGTTAGAAGGATTAAATGAAGAGCAAGTTGTTCTTCTTTGGTTTCTCAGGCCACACAAAGATGATTACTATCTTCGTTCAAAACTTTATGAAGAACTCGGATTTGTTACTAAGGAAGAGCGAAAAAGAATTAGTGGATTACTTACAGTCCTTAGAAAAAAGAAAGGTTATATTGAGGTTAAGAGAAATCGACATGCGGAGGATAAGATCACTACAGAGGGAATTAAGTGTCTCTCTCGTATACTAGACAACATAAAGACATTTTCAAAAACACTCAGCCTTGAGATTTTTAATTCTATAGAAAAAAAACAAGATAGGGAACAGCTCATTGACGTTTTAATCAAATTCGTTAATAAAATGCAGCGGAATCCGGGTTTCTTAAGCTCTGCAATAATAAGAGCAAGAGAAAAATTATAGGGAATATTTGGAGTGAGCGGATATTAAGTAACCTGGATTATTTCCGATAATAAATAATAAGAAAAAGGTCTATAATTATTTTTTGAAAGGAACTAATAACATGCTCAACCAGACTTGTTCCGAAGAACAATGCTGAAATAGAAACATCGGCTTTCGCTAATAGCAAAGTCAGGTAGAAGTATTAAAACTTGCAGGAAAAGGCAGGAGAGATTTTGATACTTCCGAAATAAGTATTATTCAAAGTAAGGAAACAAGAAAAGTGCTTACATGCTTCTTGACAGAAAAAGGCATAGGGTGCAAAATCGTAAAGTATAGTGATAGAATTTGGTTAGAAGATGATGGCAGTGTTGAAGTAATGCGTCTTTTTATTGTAGAACTCTCCCAGAAGGGCAGTTCTGGCCTAAACAAAATAAGTTTTTTAATTCCTCGTTTAATTAATAACATCGAAAATCTTTCTCGTTTTTCTGTAGATCCTACTTATCCTTTTAATGAAGAAGGTCGAGCTACAGGTGAAATTAGCGTAATTGACGATCATAGAGTTATTTATGACGACTTTGACTGTCGTGTTAGACATGAACATACAATAGAGTCCCACCCTTATGAAGGCACAACCAAAGTAGATATCAATCTGAGGGATGACCCTATTCCTCATGGATCAAGAGAAATGTTTCGACTTAAATTTAATATCAGCGGATTAATTGAGAAATTACCCAATGTTAATGTTTTCAAGTTTACCTATTTTTGTCCCGAAAATTGTAAAAAAGACGCTTTCCCGACCCTATCCCACGATCACACTATTTTGCCTGTAATCCCCATATATAAAATACAAAACTTTCAAGGAGGTTTTGATATTCTTGTATATGCTCCTCCTGCCCAGGAAATCCGCTCAGTACTTGGTAAATACATTCACGTAGAGATTGATTTTAAGTCTAAGGGAGAACGGCTGTCTAGAAAAAGAAGCGGTGTCCTTTGGCATCTAAGGGAATTTATTCAATCCCCACATAAAGATATAGTTTGGAGAAAAGCTACAGGCTTTAATAAACGATGGGCACTCGAAGGTACCGTGGAGGTACCGGTGGTATATGAAGATATAGCTAAAATCAAGGAAAATAACAGAAGAAGTCTTATAATAGGTATTATTGGTGCCATAGCTGGTATCACAGCACTAATACTATATATTATCTCTTTGATATTCCCGAAAGTCCCTCCAGGTTCTTCTCCTTAACTTTGCATTGATCCCCTGAGCAAGCTATGAGTTAACTAAATTTTGTCGCCTTCTGTGTAAAAGCACGCCATTTACTCCTTCTGTCAAAAATAAAATCCTTATTTTATATACATTTCAGATTACATATTTACGCCATCTTGGCGTCTTTTTTAATAATTATTGACAAAATTATAATTTTATAATATTATAATTACAGATAAGAAGTGAAGTAAATCTTTGGGATGTGTGCCTTCGATTAGAGACATAAGTTGCGTGTATCGCAACCACACCCGAAGTAACACTTCTTATTTTTTTTATTCTATATACCATTCACGCTTTCTTTTTAATTTTTTAGAAATTAAATTAAAGAACCGATTATCTGAATGCTCAAACTTTCGAAAAATTGACCAAGAAAAGAAATCCACAGCTTTAAGACCATAAACATCTTTAGAGTCATACCCCGCGAGACCAAACTTTACATTTATTTCTTTTTCCAACGATTTACCAAAAATTTTAGTTTCAAGATATTCTTTAAAGTATTTATTTTGGTGCGATTCTTTGTTTCGTTTATCAAATATTAAAGAAACCTCATAAAATTCATCATCAAAAATAAGTTCAGATAACAAAACGCCTGTAAAATAGTTATAGCTTATCCCATACGACGCGTTTCGGAAAGATAGATTCTCAATTTTCTCTTTATTTACAATGATATAACTAATTTCTAATGAGTTAATTTTTATTAGTGATGAGATAACGTCTAGTATGGCCTTTTCACCAAATTTTTTATATTTATAAAGGTTGAAAGCTTTTATTTCTTTTGATTTATCCCACCCTCTTTTTATAAATGACGCAGTTTTGCGTCTTAAATGATTCTTTATCTTCTTTACCTCAGAAGTATCGACTGAAAGAATTGTAATTAAGAAATGTCTATAGCCACTCGCTTTTGTAAAACTACATTCTCCGCTTTCATCAAGAAATAAATGTTTCATACCTTTTCCATAATTAGTTTAAATTTTTTTAATTGTCCTAACATTGTTTTTTACGCATTTTATCATATAGGACCTGTTCTGTAAATCTGAAAGCTAACCATTATTTAGTAAAGGACCGTTCCTCTGATAGAACGGTTTTTTTATTTACGATATATAACAAAAGTCTTATTTAGATAAATTAAAGTGAATTGACTCGGATAGCTATTTATTTAAAAGCGGAAGAAGTAACAGAAAGTAGACCAAGTTAGGACCTGGGGCCTGATTAAGGAATGGACCTCTAAACTAAAGCTGGTCTTGAAGGTGAACGATACGGAACTCATACTTTAAGAAAGACCTGGGGCTATCAGGTCAGAATGCAAGGCGTAAATATCGAATAGATATCGGAGAAATTAGGATATAAGAGCGTAACAGTTACCCGGCGTTATATCAGGACCAGTCAAGAAGAAATAAATCAGATAGAAAGAGAAGTTGAGATATAACCGTAAGTTTTTAGCCAAAATACCGAATATACGCTTATGATTGTATCTATTCAAAAAAGCAGGGGCCTTAAAACGCAAAATTCGAGGTTTTATTTTTGGCCTAAATAACAATAAAGCCTTATATATTATAGCTTTAAAGAATTTTGTCCGAATATTTGGACACGAAGGGGGGATAACCCAAAGAGCCTAGAGAATCGCGAAAGAGAAGCAAAATTGAGCGGTTTTCAGGGTATTCTGAGCGAGTTATCTAAGTAAGGGGGGTTAATATGAAAAACTTTGTGAAACAGGATTTAATTATGACTGTTATCATATTATTTTGCCTTATTACTGTCTTCTGCTTAGGAGATTATTATGAAAGAGGGGGAATAATAATTGCAGTTATAGCAACGATAGCATATATGTGGTGGTATATGAGCGGTGGTGATAGGTAAAAAAATAACGTATAAAGACAAGCGGGTTTTTTTTGAACCCTATTTTTAGCTATTTTGTGGGTTTAGGGAGTATAAAAGGGATAGATAGGTTTTGATATTTAAAAGCAAATTATGCGAATAAAGGCACTCTACGTTCGTTTTTAAAGGTATTTTTATAAAAGTTAGGGGGTTTATAAAATGATTAAGATGAAAAAAATTAAGCACGGCACGGCTAAAAAGGAAATATAATATCAGAATATAGGCCGGGATAAAACCCGGATTTTTTATTGCCCGCTAAACTAATTATCATACTTATATAAAATTATATATTTTATTAACTTATTATATGTGATATCTTGACATATTTGTAAAATGTGATAAAATGTATAAGAACATAATAAATTATGGAGGTAAAGTTATGAGTGAGTATTTTACCACTGGTGATGTGGCAAAGGAGTTTGGGGTTACGGAGACGACTGTACGGGAGTGGCTTAGAGATGGGGAGCTTATTGGAATTAAAATAGGCAGCACTTGGAGAGTAAAAGAATCCGACCTGAAAAGATACCTGGAAGGACAGCGGGTAAAGGTTTTACTGGAGCGTGCAAAGAAAAAGCAGCCAGATGTGGATTGGCAGGAAGAGCAATGTGCAGAGTGTGGCGAAGCTATAGTAGTAGTCCGTCAGACTGGTACTTGGGTATGCAGCCCAGAGTGCAAACAAAAATATGACAAAGCATTATTGCGTATTGCAGGCGATGAGGGGATACCTTCTACAGTAGCTCCACGCATCTGATGAGAGGAACATCGGGGACAATTCTTGAATGTGAATAGGCTTTAGCGGAAAAACTGAACAGGATTAATGAAATAGCATTACTCTTATTACAAATACAAGAATTAAGAAAATGGATATCTTTTATACTGCATTATACTGCACTAAATCGGGGTATCAGAAAAGCAGAAAGCTTTCAGAAATAAGAGGTTAACTAAAAAGAGTGGGTAAAAAATTTCGTAGATGAAAGATTGGAGTAAATGTTACAATTGTTACAAAAAGGAGGGTTTAATATGGGTGAATCTTATAAAGAAGGACAGAAAAAGAAGGCACCAGGAATATACAGGGAGTTGTTATGTAATGTTTCCTCTACTTGCACAAAATTAAAGATAAGCAGACAAACTTTTTATAGGTGGCGGGAAGAAGATAAAGATTTTGATATTTTGTGTGAAGAAGCAGAGGAATCTCTGCTTGACCTCGCATTCACGAAGCTAATCGGGAACGTAGACAAAGGTAATCAAAGGGCGGTTGAATATACCCTAAATAAACTACACCCTAAATTTAAAGAGGAACTAAACATAAACTTAAAGCATTCGGGAACGGTTAAAGAGATGAGCGATGGGGAGCTTGATAAGATGATTCACACACTCGAGAGGTCTCACTGGCAAGATATGAGCAAGGAAGAGCTTGATAGCCTTATTGGTGAACTACAAGAAATTAGAGACGGGGATTCTAAAGGATAGTTGAAATTTCAGGTAGGGTTACCCGTAGAGTTACCATAAAAGGCTTTTTCTTTTTTTGGCAGTTACTCGGGAAAGGATAAAAAATATGCTGGAATGTGCTGGAAAAATTTCGCTAAAAATAAAATTGCCTGCATTTATCAAAATTCTTATAATACAAGGATTTTAAGAAATAAAGAATAAAAATTATAATGGAATATAGTGGAAAAATAAGGGGTAAATATGCCCTCTTTTTTTATTTTAAGTGTTGAAAAAGGTTGGTATTTTAAAAAGTGGGTCCGGGTTTATAGTTGAGAAAAGTTGAGATTTTAGAGTCAGGGGTTTACCGATAATATCGGTTTTTAACGGTAATTAAAAGGACAAAAAGGACAAAAAACTAACAAAAAGGGTTTACCTATAAAATCGGTAGAAGGTTGCGATAAATCGCAGAAAATCGCAAAAATAAAGGTCAGATAAATCAGAGAAAGTCAGAGAAGTTACAACGATAAATCGTTAAATATCGTTAGAAGTTTGGGTAAAATCCCAAAATATCCCAAAGAGATCACCCCGAATATTATAAATCTAACCGATAAATAGGTAAAAATAGGATAAAGGTTTACGCGATAAACCGAGAAATATCGGGAGCAAGTTTACAAAGTTGACAAAAAAAGAGGGTTTTAAGGTGAGGATAGTAAATAAACTTTTATTCTAAAATAATATTTTGAATCAGTGTTTATTTTATTCACTTTTAGAAATTTCATCATAAAATGCAAATACAATAATCCAACTTCGGCGCATAACCATAAATATTATTATTAAGGTTAAGGCAAATAAATATTTAGGTATATTGTTGAAGCAAATAGCCATATTAATAATATTAAGTTGAAAGAGGCTTAATTCTTTTTCAAATAAGTATGCTAGCGTCGTGATTATACATAGAAAAATTGGTAGAAAATGCATTGGGATTACTAGTCTGACAAGCAGAGAATATTCTTTAATTGAGAGCACTAAAATAGTAAGGTGTAATATAACGACAGTTAATAAGGCTATGCTATTGTTCATTCTTTCTTCCGTTAAATATACAAATGAGACAATAAAAGGATTTTATGATTTTACTTTTTCTTTTAATTTTTTGTCGGCTCTAAAGAAAGGTGTATTCATTGTTTGTACAGAGATTTTTTCGCCAGTACGTGGATTTCTTGCCGTCCGAGTAGCTCTTTGTCTGGTACCAAAAGTACCAAAATTTGCCACCCTAACTGTTTCTCCTCTGGCTAAGCAATTCTTAATATTTTCAAATACAATTTCACTATTTTTTTTAGCTTTATTTCTTTTATATACTTTTGCTGCTTCTCTGCCTGAACTTCCAGGAGAAAAACCACTTTTAAGTACATTTAGTATAGAAAGTTTTTTTGTTTTTTCCATTTTAGTAACCAACGCCCATTTTTAATTTATTTTTATAGCTTTAATGGTTAAACTTATTTCTTAATTAATTTTACACCATATAAAAAGTTTATGTCAACAATTTTTTTATTCAATATATGTGCAACGTAAAACAATATTTATTATTATATGTTATATAGTTAAATATATATAATTATATAATACAATTATTTGACATAAGCATTTTATGTATGATAGTATATAACCAAAGTATTTATCTAGTAAAGGAAAAGATATGAAACAGCTCAAAAAGTTAGTAGGTTATTGCAGAGTAAGCACAGATAACCAAAAAGAAGAAGGAACTATTGAGCTCCAGGAAAAGAGCCTAAAGGGATATGTTGAGAAAAATAGTTATGAATTGGTAAAAGTATTCAAGGATAATGGGATAAGTGACGGATCTGGATTAGAAAATAGACCAGGATTAGTAGAATTATTTAATTATATAGAGAATAACAAATCATTATAAGGAAAATAATGTAAAAAATAAGGATTTAGCCTTATTTTAATGCTTTAAAGTTAAATATATGTATAAATAATATGTATTTTTTATACGGTAGGTCGTGTATAAACAGAATAATTTACAAAATATATCGATTTGAAATCACGAACGAAGTAGTTCGGTCATTTTAAGTTAATCGTAAGGAGTAATGGATGAACCTTTGGGATAACGAAACAGAAATACAATTTTTCACCGAAGCATTAAGAAATTTTGCTTCGCCAGAGCAACTTTTCTATAACCTACATTCAGGATATTATGCTTATGTACCAAAAAATGTAGATGGAGAAGGACAAACTTTACAGTCTAGAAATTCATTAATTGGTCAGTTTACAGAAAAATGGGCAAAAGATATTTTTTCTCCCATTGCTGGGAATTTAGGACTTTACGCAGTAAACAGCGTGGTCTGCGAAGAGATTGGACTTCCAAAAAGATCAAACGCTGATCTTGCTTTTTGTACTATAAATTCGACGAATCAAAGACCTGAAAATATAAAACTCATTTTTGAAATAAAGATGAGTATTGTCTCAAATTATAAATACACACAGCCTAATAATATTTCATTTATTGGTGACTATAAATCTCACAAGGGCACTCCTGCACTTTTACGATCTGATTCTATGCTAAAAGCAATAGGTAAATCTATCAACATTAGAGTTTCTGGAATTGAATCAACAAATATTCCGATTATCATTTTAGGAAATAGCCCAATAACTGACAGTTATATTCACAAAGTTGATTTCCTTAAAACAGCTGGCGTAATTCAAGGTTTTTGGTCTTTGAATCCTACACCCACTAGTACAGAACATGTAAGAAATACACCAAGAAATGGTTTTCAGACAGTTGATAATATTAATTTGGTTTCAAGGCTAACTAATGAACTCTTAAATCAAGAAATTAATTATTTCTCCTCAATGATATCTAAGCCTAAACTTGGGGAAATTATTCGTATTGCAAATGAAGAAAGTACTACTGAAGCAAAAGCAGAAAAATTTCTACAATTAATAAAGGGGTTTTAATGAAACAATTTAATAGAGAAGGAACTAAAACAAGCTCATTCGGGACCAATGGAAGAATAAATCATGATTCTTCTAAATTTTATGATTCCAAATTGTATAAGGAATTAAAAAATAGTGAGCAAATTTCAAAACCTACCAATGAATTTCCCAATAATCTTTTGAATAATATTATTCATAGCTCTTGCGAACAAATGAAAGAAATACCGGATAATTCTTTGCATCTAATGATTACTTCACCTCCATATAATGTATCAAAAGATTATGATGATGACTTGTCATTGAGTGAATATTTGACTTTACTCAAAAATGCTTTTTCTGAGACTTATAGAGTTTTGATTAATGGTGGACGTGCATGTATAAATGTTGCAAATTTGGGCAGAAAACCATACATACCCCTTTCAGATTTTATTTCGAAAATTATGATTGAAATTGGTTTCAACATGCGGGGAGAAATAATTTGGAATAAAGCAGCTAGTGCAAGTCCATCAACTGCTTGGGGAAGCTGGCAAAGCGCATCGAACCCAACTTTGAGGGATATACATGAGTATATTCTTATATTTTCAAAAGGAGATTATAAACGAGAAAGAAGTAAAAAGGAAAAAGAAATTATAAAAGATTCAATAACAAAAGAACAATTTATGGAATGGACAAAGTCAATTTGGACAATGAATGCAGAAAGAGCAAAAAAAATAGGGCATCCGGCTCCTTTCCCCGAAGAATTACCATTTAGATTAATTCAATTACTTTCTTTTGAAACCGACATTATACTTGATCCTTTTATGGGCAGCGGAACTACAGCCGTATCTGCTTTAAAGTCAAATAGATATTTTATAGGTTATGAAACCGATGCAAATTATATAAAATTAGCAAATCAAAGAATAAAAAAATGTAAAACACAATTAGTAAGTTTATTTTAAAACATCACCTAACGAGGAAATGATGAGGTTAGATAAAAGGATAAATCTATGCAAATAATTGCTTTAATCAATCAAAAAGGCGGGGTTGGCAAGACAACTTGCGCAATTAACATAGGAGCGGGCTTAAACAAGCTAAATAAGCGCGTTTTATTGATAGATTTAGACCCCCAGGCACATTTAACCTATAGCTTAGGAATCCCTGCTCACGAGCTTAAAAACACGGTATATGAGCTTTTAAAAGGGAAGGCCGACCCAAAAGAAACAATTGTTAAAAGAAATGGTCTTAGCCTGGTCCCCTCTTCTCTTAATCTATCCGGAGCAGAGATAGAATTTTCCGGGTTAGCAGGGAGAGAATTTTTACTCAAAGAGGCTACAGATGGGCTGAGAACGTTTGATTTTGTGTTTATAGACTGCCCGCCTAGTTTAGGGCTTTTAACTTTAAATGCCCTTACTACTACCCAAGAAGTCTATATTCCTTTACAGACAGAGTTCCTGGCTCTTCAAGGAATGAGAAAGCTCTTAGAGACTATAAATATAGTCAAGAAAAGATTAAATAAAAATTTAGAAATATCCGGAATTATAGCTACAAGATTTGATGGTAGAAAAAATCTTAATAAAGAAGTTGTAGAAAAGATTAAAGACTATTTTGGCAATAAGTTATTCAAAACTTTAATTAGAGATAATATATCTTTAGCTGAAGCGCCAAGTTTTGGTAAAACTATTTTTGAATATAAATCTAATAGTTATGGCGCTAAAGATTATTTAGACCTTTGTAAAGAGATTATAAAAAGAGGTTAAATAAATGGCAAAAAAAGAACGTCTAGGCAGTGATCCTTTTAAAGAATCTTCTTTGAATTGGATTCAGGATACCAGGGAGGAAAAAAAAGATTCTAAAGAGTTAAAGAAACAAAAACCTAAAGCGTCAAAGCGCTTAAAAGCTAAAACTCTTAAGAGTCAAAGCTCTAAAACGTTAAAGCTGGGAAATGTTAAAAAACTAGAAATAAAAAGAAAGCATACTATTTATTTGTCTTCCAGTAAATCAAAGAAATTAAGGATTTATGCTGCCGGAAACGATATGCAGTTGAGTGAAGTTATTGAAAAACTAATTAATGATAATATTTGACGTTTTAGCGTTTTGACGTTAAAGAGCTAAAATGTTTTAGTGTTAAAAAGCTTTGACGGTAAAACGTCTAAACATTAAAAGGCTTTAGCGTTTAAGCGGCGAAACGCTTTATTGTTTGCTTACATTTTAGTAGATAGGAGGAGGGAAAATGCCTTTAGAAATTAGCGGATTAAAATTATATAGCGTGGATGAAGTTGCAGAGATGTTAAAAAGTACCAAGCCTACCATAAGAGCTTATTTTAGAGAAGGAAAAATTAAAGGGCAAAAAATTACCGGGAAATGGTATATCACGGAAGATAATTTTAAAAATTATCTAAGTGGTGACTATCCGGTCCAGGTTAAATAGACATTTAAATAATCTTAATATGATAACAAATCATTGTATCTCGGATTATAATAGAAGCCTTAAGAGAATAATAAAGGGGGTTTAAATAATGTCAAACCCACTGAGGACAATATTATTGATAGGTAATTCTGGGTTCTTTATATTATCGTTTCTTGCATCTGTCAAGTCTTTTTTCTGACAGTAGAACACAGCCGACATTTTATCTTGTTTTTATTCCTTTAATAATTCTATTTATTCTTAATGTTTATTTTTTGGCTGGTCCTTCTTCTTTATACTTTAAAAGAAAAAAATTAGAAGAAGAAATAAAAATTCAAGAAGCAGAAAATAAACTTAATGAACTAAAATTAACCAGTCTATCTTCTTCAAAAGAAAAAAATTAAAAAGTAAAAAACGGAAACAAAATACATTTAAGAAACATCGTGTTTGGAATTAAGAAACATCGTGTTTGGAATTAAGAAACATCGTGTTTGGAATTAAGAAACATCGTGTTTGGAATTAAGAAACAT
>JABUBK010000081.1_pt1 | contig 17646 bp, 30 predicted proteins | sample 7332671 | NCBI WGS metagenome assembly JABUBK01 (sample SAMN07256342, study PRJNA390944) | subsurface metagenome | isolation source: Methane hydrate marine sediment | place: Pacific Ocean: Eastern North Pacific, ODP site 1244 | collected 2002
CGAGGGGGCGGTTAATTAAATGAGTTATCACCCTTCAAATGAAATCGCTAAAAACTTCATTAAGGGGATGGGGTTTCAAATAGGGTTTGTTAACTTGATTGAAGGAAACGTAAGAGTCGGCAAAAATGTAACTATTAAAAATTTTGTTGAGCTTAGAAACGGCACAAGGATCGGGGATGATTGCTATATTGATTCAAGGGTTTCAACTTCCGGCGGTGATAATTGCCGGATAGGAAATAACGTTACCTTAAGATATGGGGCGATCATTGCCCGCAATGTAGTTATCGAAGACGATGTTTTTATTTCGCCCCAAGTCGGCTTTATTAATATCCCTTTCAAGGGCAAGAAGATCGAAAAGCCGACACGGATCGGAAAGGGTGCGCTTATCGGTTTCAACGTAACGATCAGAGAAGGGATCACGATTGCCCCCGGTGTAATTGTCGGGGCAAAGGCAAACGTGACAAGGGACCTTTTGAAGGCCGGGACCTATATTGGAAACCCCGCAAGGCTTCTTAAACGCGCAAGGATCACGAAAGGTAAAAATGTAATAATTGAACCGGGGGCTGAGATAGGATCACAACCCTATTTATTCACCCAAGAAGGCGATTTAATTATACCTGAATATGGGGTGACGATTCAGGACAACGCATGGATCGGAACCAAGTGTGTAATAATGAACGGCAAAACAAGAAACACGTACATAGGTAAAAATGTAAAGCTTGCTCAGTATTGCAATATCGGGCACGACTCAATTATTCAAAATAGAGCTAGACTTTCAGCCGGGGTACTAATTGGTGGATATGCTGAAATCGGAAAAGATACGGTTGTCGGCATGGGTGCGATAATAAGAAATCGTGTAAAAGTCGGCACATGCTCATTTATCGGTCAAGGGTCAAACGTCGTTAAAGATATTCCCGATAACGTGATCGCCTATGGAAACCCGTGTAAAGTTGTAAGAAAACGATTTCACACAATACAATATTTGATAAGGAAATATATGATATGAAAGTCTTGCACGATTGGGACCGTCTAGAAGTGTCCGGGAGATGGGCGCGAAGTCGGGGCATTTCTCTTTTACTTTATGCCCTTGGACGTAAGTTTAATTTTCTAAAGAGGATAAAATTTATTCGTGAAAACACGAAGGCGGTAGAAACCGAAAAATTAGCCTACATGGAAACAGTAATCAAGCTAAACACAATATGCGGGGTCCAACAGATTTACGGGATACGAGATTTAATCAGAGAAAAATATGACAAAGAAATAAACGCGTTAACTTCAAAGTATGGCATTGATGTTCGCCGCCATATTCACATAGGCAAAAACAGTGACCCAAAAAGGATCAGAATATGGATACCCTCTTTATACGGTCAAACCCGTGAATCATGGCATTTCGATACGAAGTATGCAAGGGGCGAAAAAGTAGTTTTAGGTTTCAATGAAAGGCCGATCTTCCATTTAGATTATCCTTATCGGCTTGCCCTTTACATCGATTATATTTTTGAGGAAATGATAAAATGCAAAACCCAATCGTCTTGATAATCAAAGACTATTTTTTTCTACGTCAAAGAATACCGATCTTTGTATATGTTTTTTATTTACATTTCAAAGAATCTGATAACCCCGCTATTAATGGATCTGTAAAGACAATGGTTTCATTGATAGGATTAAGCACCGCGTACGCACTTACGGGCCTTATCTTCAATATTCCTTTTACAAGATTGGTTCCGCTTAATTGGGAATATCAGGGATTGGTGACTTGGGGAATATTTTTCTTAATCTATTATTATATTGTAAACAAGAAGATGAAAAACAATTTAACCGCGTTCACCTTTGCGGTGTTGGCCGCTACGGGCGGGGGTTGGCTTTATGAGATCTCCTTTTTTCATCCCCTTAAAATGGTGATGAGCAATAACACAATCTTCTTGATCAACGGTCAAATTTTATGCCTTATTTTATTGGCATACGAATTAAAGAAAATGCAGTTTAAGCCCAACCTCATTATCTTAGAAAATTTTATCATATTCGTTGTTTTTTCGATATTGTTATTTTCAGAGTATGACCGAGTAGCTTACACGTTTAGATTAGCCTTTGATAATCCATTTTTATTCCGTTGGTTTTGCAGAATTCCTACATGCTTATTTTTAATTTCATTACTTGGGGGAATAAGAAATCAAGCCAACCCTTAACCTAGGATGCGGCAACGATAAACGGGGCACCGTAAGAATCGATATGAACCCCGCTGGAAGTGCAATAACTATTATTGCCGACGCGCATTTTATACCCCTTCGAGATAAGGCGATAAGTAAAACTCTTTGCAAGTCAGTGTTAGAACATGTTAAAACCCCGATTAAAGTGATCCTTGAAATGAAAAGGATCACCGCCGACGAAATAATATTAAAGGTTCCAAACCTGTTGAATTGGCGGCGGGTATGGCTAAACCTAAAAAAGCCTTTACGAAAAGTTAATGCGGGTACTTTACATCTTCAGGGATGGGATACAAAACTTATTGGACATATCGCTAATGCAACGGGGTTAAAGGTCTTATCTATTGATTGGGGAAGTGGTAGATTTGACAAAATGAGTTTTATATTTAGGATGTTAAGTTCAGGCTACATGTGCGCTATTTTAAAGGATGTGGGCGAAGTATGCGAAACATGCGGGACCCTGAAAAAGCGTTTATGGTGCGAACCCGATTTTAGTTATTGCCCTAAGTGCGACGTTGACGGTAAAACTAAATGTGCAACCCACTAACCCGATTTCTAGTTATTTCCCTTTAAAATAGTGAAATCGAGAGCTGGCCTGAGATCTCCTGGATAAGTTAGTTACGTGTAAAATACAAGAAAAATAAAATAGGTTTAAAATACTGAATTGAGAGCCGTTAAGAGTTAAATACTTTTGTCGTACACTGACCCCTAGGAGATAAGAACGATGGAAGTTAAGAAAACAGAGACAAAAACCGCCAAAATGGTTAGAATCCTTAAGACCGTTTTTAAAGGTCTTAAAATTGTTTTCAAGTGGTCAAGTGACAACTTGACAATGGGGAAGGTTATCAAGTGGGGCTTTATCCTTCTCATTGTCGGGACTATAGCGAAGGCCGCAATTTTCGGGTGATCTGAAATGGATGAAGGCAAAACAGATAGTCAAATATTCGGGAAGGATGAAATAACCCGAATCGCGACGAAGGGAAGGCCCAAGGTCAACGAAGACCTTGCCCGCCGTCTATTTCAAGCGAATAAATACACAACGGGGCAAATTGCAAAGCAGTTAAAATGTCACCCGGACACGGTTAGAAGGATAAGGCGAAAGCTTGAAGCCGCCGGAATACTTGAAGTTGACAAGGATATCCGCACGAAAAGCTTTGTCGAAGCTGATTTTGATCTAGAATGTACGAACGCGACGGGCACTAGCTTCTTAGAATGGCTTACAACGAAGCGTAAAGATCCGCGAAGGGTATTCAATTTTTGTCGTAAAGTTTGGGACAAAATTTGGAATAAGCCTTCGCTTGTAAGAGTAATGGATAAGGATGATCAAATAGGCGATCAGGTCTGCTTAAAGTTTTTAATGGAAATGACTGACACCACGCACAATGAAAGGAACCGGGACCGGAAAAAGTTTATGCGCCCTCTTTTCAAATTCCTTGGGCGAAGTGATCTTAACGACAAGCATCTTACAATGACACAGAGCCGGGACCCCCGATCAGTAAAGAAGATCCCAGAGATTAACAGCCCGATATTTCCTTTAAAGTTTGAAGAATGTTTATTTGCGATGGAAAAGATCGATCCCGCTTATGGGCAAGCTATCAGGTTTAAACTTTGTACTCAGATGAGGACAGGTAACAGAAAAGCGGAACGGGCCTTTTTCGGTATCAGAGTCGGAAGCGAAGGAAAATCTTACGCTTACATCGAAAGCCCTGACGTATTCCAAATTCACGTATTAGAAAAGATGGGGCAAGAATGGGATATTTCTTGGTTGCCCGGAAAGGTTAGAAACGAAGTTTATGATCTTTCAAAAACTAAGAAGACGGGTGAACCGCTTTGGGATATGTCGGTTAAAAAGCTTCGTAAAGCTTGGGGCGATGTCACGGAAAGGATCATCGGGCGAAGATTAGACTTACATGACCTACGCAAGATAAGCCTTACTTGGTTCTACGTTTGCGGTTTGGCCCTTGAAGTTGCGACCCGTCTAAACGTGGGTTGGAAGGATCTATCAACGGCGGATCGGCATTACATGGATATCGGCGCAATGCTCAGGCACTCAGTCAGGGAAGAATATGTTAAGAACATCCCGGCATGGTTCAAAGACGGCCTTGAAGATTACATACGAAGGGACCCCGACAAGCTGATCGCCTTACTAAACGTACGGTGATCTTATGAGCAAAAGAGAATTTGATCGCATGATCACACAGGGAAGACTTATCCTAAAGCTTTCTTTTTACCCTAAGATTGATCGGGGTGGATGGAAATGATTGATATCAAAGAGTGCCCGTTGTGCAAGGATGGGATCATGAATAAAATTGATCTAAAATTGCAGTATTGGACCGATTCAAGATACGGAAATATTCGAGAATCAATCGAAGCTTTTGAGTGTGATAAATGTGAATGGGTTATTTTCAAAAGAAAGCAAACGTAAAGCCTTCTACCATTGGAAGGCTTGCATACATTCGGGGGTTTACGTCAAGATAACAATAATTGAAGGTCGGCCCGTATCGATGGGGTTTTGTCGGTATAAGTTAAAGAATCGTTTTATTGATTTTGAAATTGAATGTGCTGAATGTAAAAAGTGGAAAAAGACGAGGACCCCGCCCAAACATGAAAGGACCCCGACACGTAAGGCCCGGATAGGTACGGCACGACGAAGATCAATAGCTAAAAGAAAAGATTTGTTTAGTACGGATAAAGGGCGAAGACCAGGCACTAGAAAACATTAATAGGTTATCGAGCTTAGGCACGTATGGGATCTTTAATGCGAAGGCGCGACGATATGACGCGGATAACCGAGATACTGATCAGGGCGAAGACGGGGATCATGCCGACGCACCTAATGAGTGACACGCGGTTAAGATATGGGCCTTGTTTTGAATTAGTTGAAAAATTGTTAAAGCTTGGATTCTTAGAATTGGTCCCGATTTCAGATACACGCGTAAAATATCAACGTGTAAAATATCATACAACGGAAAAGGGAAGTATTTTCATTGAAAGAGTGCTAATGTGTTATTCGATGATTGGCGACAACTATCTTGAAGAATTAATAAAAAAGGTTAGAGCCGTTTAACCTAGTGCTTTTTCGCGTGCGTTTTTTGGGGGCACCTTTTCATAGCGTAGGTTTTTGTAGTTGGCCCAAGTGAAATGGCTGGATTTGCAAGCTACGCCCTTGATCTTCATTGGGGTCGGGTTTGATCCGTCACGGTATGCGGGAACGTCTAGGATTTGTAAGGTGCTTTCTTTTTGGCCCTTTATCCAAACTTCGTATTTCATTAGAGAAACCCCTGACATTCGGTAATTAGATTCATGTATTGTTTGCCTTTAGGTGTTGTTGTGTATAGCTTGCCTTCTTGGACTAGAAAACCCCGAGTGACTAGCCTTGAAAGATATTTCTTGACGATGTTAAAGTTCAGGTTTGCCCCGTAGACGATCCAAGTTTTTATGGTCCCTTCGCTTGCGACGCGTAGGATGTCGGCTTCAATGTCCCGGTTGTTACGTCTCATGGTGCGTTGTTTAGGTCTTTGATTCTTAAAGCGGATTGCGGAGTTTTGAAAGGTATCTTAGATTCTGAATCGAGTTATTGAGAAGGCTTATTAATGCAATTGTTGTTAAAGCTTTTGGAGATAAGACGGTGCAAAATTGGAAACTAGACCTTTCCAGAGAAGGCGATCAGATACTTTTTAAGGAATATCATAAGGCGATCATTGACTTACTTCTTGAAGACCCTGACAAGGGTTTTCCGTCGGGTGAAATGCACGAAGCCGTATTAGAGAAGGGGATTAAAATATCGCGTGCAAGCGTGATCTTTTATCTAGACTTTTTGGCTGACGATGGGCTTGTATCGTGGATCGAAAAAACAGGTAAAGGCGGGCATCATCGGATTTACAAGGCGGCGAAAGATTGGGAAGGCATGAAGCGGCACATCATGATCCGGGTCGTCGAAGGTCTTGGCGAAGCCCTTGATGAAGACATCGAAGAAATTGGCGAAGTTATTGCACGGTGGCTTGACGAATGAAGTGCCCCGATTGCGGATCGGAAAACCTAGGGCTTGCGTACCACTTGGACGGCAAGCCCGTTTTTTATTGTTATGGATGCGAAGAATACAAGAAGGGGTTAAAGAAAAATGGTTAATGAAGAATCGTGGAGATTTGAAGACCAAGATAATGATCTTATTCCCGATGAAGGATGCGATTATGGACTATCTGAATTTTGTGTTGATCAATTCGCGCGCGAAACCGGATGTACAATTAATTGTATTCTTTATTTGAAAAGTATCGAGGAAATGGAGAAGGTGCTAAAAGGAAATGGTAAGTAATTATTTTATTGAAGCTTTTGAAGTTGGAAAGGAAAAAGCGATCATGCGTCGCGAATATGGGACCATGCCGGGGCTTATGCGCGGGTTCCGTCACGCCGTCGCCGGATTGAAAGCGGATTTTATCACGATAAGGAGAATTGAAAAATGAATAGGGCTGAAGTAATTGTAAAATGGATTCGGCTAAACATTACGCGAAGGCCCAAGAAGATCGACGTGATTAAGAAAGAGGGATGGACACGATCCGCGCCTCTTTATCGTTGTTGGTGCCCCGAACATGGATATTTTGAGGATACGCCGCATGGATGGGATCAAGTTTTCACATGCCCTGAATGTTAAAGGAGAAATGAAAAGTGAAAAGCGAAGGTGAACTCTTTCATGAGTACCGCGCGCGCGCGCGCGAAAGGTGGGACCTTGATTGAAGTCGATTAAAGAAGTTGAAAACAAGCTTGCCGACTATGCGCGGCCTAGGCGGTGGACCTGTGAACTGTTAGTTAAACAGGCCCTAGAGTGGGCACTTGAAAAGATCGAAGGGGATGGGCTTTCAATGGGCGAATACAAGATACGCGAACGGATAAACAAACTTGAAAGAAAGCAAGAAGAAAGAGATCCTTTAGGTTTTGCGACGAGGCCCGCCCGAGCCGTTTCAATAAATACTTTGAAGTGGGTTATCGGGGAATATGAGGTTGAAGTTAAAGATGTTCTTGGGCCTGTTGACTGAAGATGATCGAGTGGACCTTGATCACGATCCCTCTTTTTTTGGCCTTCGCAATCGTGGTTTTAATTTATTCTATATGTTATTCTATTAATTGGCTTGAGTATTGGGTTTGGCTTCGTATGCGTAAGCGGGATCTAGAAAGATATTTAGAGTCAATGAGATAAGAGGAAAAGGGATAAGAACAAAATGAAAGATTATGCAAAATATTGGAATTCAATAAGCGATAAAAAAAAGGAAAGATTTTTTGCACGGATGTTTAAGGTTGCATATCGGGATTCCATAGATGAGATGTCGGCTGATGAAATTAAGAAAAAAACTAAGGAGTTCAGGGTTAAATGGTTAAATACAGAACTTGATGACGAATCTGTTGATAAAATGTTTGCATTAATGGCGGATTCACAAGAGTTGGAAAAGAAAAAACCTGAACTATATGATGTTTGCATGAACCATAGTTTGAAAGAATGTGATTTTGATTGTGGATGTGAATATATTATTATCATGAATGGCATACTTAATAATTTAATAAAAACTGTGGACCTTGTGCGCAAAGCTAAATTAAGACATGTGGAATAGGATAATTATGCCTTACAAAAGGGGTAAAACTTTTAAAATTACGCTTGATGAGGACGCGAAACTAGAATTAGAACGGCTTTCGAAATCCAGTAAAAAGACTCAAACAATTATCGCAAGTCATGCGATCATGCAAGTCGCCCCGATGAGGATGTTAGAACCGGATTGGGAAGATCGTATAAAGGAACTTGAAAACGTGCGTACGAAGGCGGATGATCAGCATGAAAGATACACGCGGCTAGAAGGATCTTGCCCCGCCCTGACGTTTGCAGATAAGTTTTATGTATGCGTTTGGGGTCAGGATGGGAAGCCCCCGGCAAAAAAGAAGCTTGCGAAAGATCTAGACGAAGCCCTTGAAATTTGCGCGGCCTGTAATAAGACATTGAATATTAAATTGGAGAATGAGAGTTATCAGGTAAAGGTTCAAGAATTAGAAATAAAGCTAAAGAAACAGTCAACCAAGAAATTTAAGATTCCGCAATGTAAACAGGGGGCAAGGCTTGATAGTGACGGTCTAGCCTTTGAGGGGTGCCCGAGGTCGATAGGCAAGCCCGTATCAATCGAAGGTTACTGTAAGAAGATCAATGACGGGCGGGGTTGCGATTGGTTTACGTTAAGACTTGTCGGCGTAGGGGCTGAAACATGAGAGATTGTCCGAAACATAAAGGCGTTAGATGTTCTTGTGTCGCTAGTGAATGTCTTAAATGTAGAATGACACCCGCGCGAACAAGTCGCCCCCGTTTACCTTGATCTTTTAGGGGTCAACCCCGTAAAAGGGCTTTTGTCGATCAGTTATGTTGACCGCGGCCGCGACAAATATTGAATCGCGGCACGATTAAATAAAAAGAAGCGTATCGCGGGCTCCTTTAGTGACCGCGGCCGCGGGATTTTGACCGCGGCCGCGATGACGTTTTAGCTAGGACAAAAGCCCGTGTTTTCGTCTCCTAGGGTCCGTGTATGGTCAACACGTTTTTTTCACTATCATTAATATCATGCTTTTACATGCCTACGTAAGACAAAAGCCGGGGTTTTCGTCTCCCGGGAGATAAAGAATCGGCAAAAGGTCGGGCAAGAAGTGAAAAAGCGACTCTTTCAATCAACGGGGTAGTTTTTAAGAAGTTTATGTAGTATATAATCTAGATACTATTAGGTAAGCGCAAAAGAGGAGATAATCGAGGACATGGCACCATTACCAAAATCTGCAATGGCAAGGCGAATAATCCGCAATTATGAACGCGACGAATTTAATAATATCATCATACACGGCACGCCGAGGATAGGGAAGTCGGCTTACATCATTAAAGTAATGAAACAAGTTATGCTCTATCTCTGGGGCGTTGACGCTAATAGATGGAAACATTTTAAGCCTTACTTTGGATGGGACCCTAAAGAAAACGTTAACGCATGGATTGATCTTACTGAACGTTTGCCTTTTTTTGTATGGGATGATGCGGGTTATTGGTTACACTCATTGAATTGGACCGATCCGCTTTTACAGGCAATTCAAAAATACTTTAACGTGATCGGGACCGACATAAACACGATTATTTTAACAACTCCGTCGCCTACGTGGATTCTTTCAAAGATTGCGAATATGCCCGGAACACTACGCACTAAGATCGTTAAGCGTCAGGGTGGGATCAGAGATGATCCTAGCACTAAATGGGGAAGGCTTGCAATAACTTATGAACCTTGGAAAACCCCGGACATGAAAAAGCATGGAGTCAATAAAAGATTTAAAGATAATTTCAACTGCTATATCCCGGATGAGATTTACAAAGAATATTACCCGATACGCAAACACTACGCGATGCAAGCAAAGCTTGCGATCAGAGAAGCCTTGTTAGTTCAAGAACGTATGAAAAGCATTGAAGGTCTTAAAAACGAAGGGCGGTTAAGACGGTTGTTAGCTGAAGAATTAAAGATCAAGAAAAAACTTGATAAGGTAATTAAAGACGAAGGCGGCGCGTTAGAAGTCGCATCAATTGTTTAAAGCGTATTTTTTTGGGGCTTCATTGTCTTTTTGGCTCAGCCCCTTTTTGTTAATCTAAGGGCTTCATTAAAGGCGAAAGGAGAAACGCCTTTTCAGCCCCGCCATTTACACAGTATGAATCTACGTTGTCAGATAATGTTTTAAGCCTTTTGATGAATGGAATATATGATCTAGATGGCTAATGAAAAGAGAATATTAAGCATGATGTTCGTTTGTATCTTGATCATTTCATCTTACAATTACATCGTAGGGGAAACACAAGACGCGGCCGACGCTGATCCGACGCACTCAGGTAAAGCCTTTATCGCCCAAATAATACCAATCTTATGGCTAATGGTAATCATTTCATCATTAGGAATCACCCTTTACGTGACAGCCGAATCATTTTGAAAGTAGACTACACGCACATTAGCCTTATATCAACGTTTTTTGTAGATAAACAGGATAAGCATGAAGTACCGAAGGGCCGCCTTGGACATGGGCAAGCTTTTCATAGGCTTCATTCTGATCATCGTCGGACTGGCACTATTCCCGTCCGTGCAGAGTGCCGTTACAACCGCGCTTGTTAACGCTTCTGCAATGGTCACAGCCGTCTTGAACCTGATTCCACTTATCTGGGTTCTGGTGGTTTGTGGGATCGGGGTAGCGATGGTCTACGAGCAGTTCAAGGGTATGACTTAATCCTTACACTGTTTGACCTTGATCCGAATAGCCGATGAACGTTCAAGCCCCCTTTTTTTATATTTTTATAGTTGAAAGCCATTCTTTACTTGAAGCAAAATGAAGAAAAAACAAGTGATCAGCATACTGATCGCCCTTTCATTAAGCTTGGTACTTATCCCGATAGGCAAAGCCGCAACCGATGAATGGGTTACAAGAACTTTAACGGAGGATCTGTTTTTCGGTCCTAACCGCTTTGACGATGTAGATATGATCTACCTTCAAGCCGACAATATTCAAATTCATGGGTGGTATCGTTTTGAAGGCCCTGTAATTCAATGGGGCCGCCATATCAAAGAAGCTTATCTAAGCGTAAGGACCCCCTCAATTGGCGCGAGTGACCCCGACGCAAGTATGACGATTTACGGTGTACCCGCACAGGTAGGCGGGGCACCGAGCTACTATGATAATCCCGGATTGATAGATGGACCATTTACAACCAATTGTTACAACGTTAATCTTTCAAGTTTCGTCGGCCCCGGCGTATGGCATAATATCACAGTAACGAAAATACTGAGAGAAATCGGTCAAGGCTATTATCATTATGACGGTCACGCGGTGGCTTTTGTAACGCTTTCATCCGACAACCACGACGAAGAAAGGACCGTTTCAAGCGAAGAATCAGGATACGCCGCAAAACTATACGTTCATTACGGAACCCCAGATAGACCGCCGGGAGTACCTGACGATGCCGAGTTTATAGAAGATTATCGAAATTATACGATTTGGAAAGTCGATCACTTAGGCGAAAATAGAACCGGGGAAGGCTTCGACGTAAATTGGAATCTTCTAAATGTCACCCAATTAACAGAAATAGATAGCGGGTCTGATCTCACGCGAAATAACGCCACTTGGATCACAGCCGTACACTATCAGGATCAAACTTGGGGATGTATTTACAACGACACGGGATCGGCAAACATTGAAACGTTTTTCTTGCGGTTCAAAATCAACGTGACGAATGTAAATAATGTAGGCGCGGGAAATATCCCGGTTCCCGGCGTTGGCGGTTTATCAACTGCAACCCCTGTTGGTGGTGGTGGTCTACCTTGGGGCGGTACAGGTGATTGGATTGGATTGATAATCTGGATTAAAGCCGATGATCAATCTTGGCGATTCGTTATGAGAGAAAATAAGCAGGGAGTCGGAAGCGCAGATATCGGGTTTTCGCCTTGGTTCGATGAAGGATCAGGCGATATGCTTTATGTAGAATTTAGAGCTAATGTTTCAGGTGCTACAAAATGGATGAGCTACGATGTATATGACGATCCGGATTTCTTAAATTCAATTAATTACGATTTCCGAGAGCTTGCCTTTTCTACGGGTCCTTATAGATATGCCCAAATTGTACCCTCATTGGATGCGGGCGTGGGAAATTCGATTTGGGAACAATATTATACTTATCTAGAAATGCCCCTTGAAGGCAATAGCACAATTTACATTACGGATCAAAACGGCACAATCGTTGAAATTAAGCGTGACTTTGACGGGACTGTGACCGACATTGAAGACAATATAGATGAAGATGTGATCGGATACCCGAACCCGGAAGACCCGAACCCGCCCGGATGGGAAGACACGGGATATTTGACGGCACACAGATTCAAGTTTATACTTTTCGGAATCGGTATGATTCTTTGTCTAGGAACCCTGATGTTTGGATTCTATGCTAGACCTGAAGCGGCAACTTGGATAATCATATTTTTCTGTATGTTTTGCGGCGTATCCCTTTTATGGGCATTGCAAACAATGTAAAGGTGATTAAGATGTTATGGGTAGAATGGTTAACGGCAATTGCCCCGATACTTGGGTTAACGGTTAATCAAGCCGGGATCGTCTTGGGTCTAGTCTTTACGGTAGTATGTGCACTATGCGGCGGCATGATCAACGACGACAACGTTACGATCTCAATGGGTTTGCCCGGATTAATAAGCCTTCTACTTTTCACTTATGCCCAATGGTTGCCCTATTTCACAGGTAGCGCAATCGCCCTAATAGTCTCCCTGTTAATCGCTTGGAAGCTGAGTTAAATGGAAGGTTCCGTAAAGTACGCAACCTTTTTTTTAATATTCTCAATCGCATTTAGTTATTTCGCCTTCGCATTAATGTTTTCAACGGTATCTGAAGGCCGATGGGATATTTCATTAGATGTAGAACAGATCATGTCGGCGGGGATCTTACTAGGCGAAGCCGACGATCTTAACCTGACATACGGATCAGGTTGGCAATATTTCACGGTCAACAACACGGAGATCCGGGTTGAATGGGATTGGATAGTCACAATAGGCGATCACTTTAGGTTTCAAACACACGTAAAGTTTTTCGGGTTAGATCTTGCATGGACAGAGATGGGAATAAGAGATTACGGGACTGAAATCTATAATTCATCGGTAATCGTAGAATGGAATAACAATACAAAGTGGTCGCGATTCAAATTCAAAAACGGATATGAGCTTTTCTTTACGGACCCCGAGCAAGAACATAATATGACGCGTGCGATTTACGACGATGGCACCGTAACCGTGACCGTCGCGGAGAGCTTAACAATTACCGAGGATGTAAATTTTATGACCTTCGTTTCATGGTATGCGGGCATGATCACCGGGACTAATAACTATGGCCTACCTTCAATCTTTAACGTGGTTTTACAGTCAATAGGCGCGTTGTCGCTTCTATCTGTAATAATTTTGGCAAAGGAGATGATCAGCCTTTGAAATCGAAAAGAATCATTCTTTTTTTTTTATTACTAAGTGCGCTTTTACCGCCCACTTATGCGGCTGATTACGGAGAAGACGAAGATTATCTAGGTCAAGTCGTTGACGATTACGAAACGAATGATAATGTTACCGCCGTCTACAATGTGATCCATAACGCCACTTTAGATTGTATGGAATTAGTTTATGGTGCTTCAGAGGATATGATATTACAGAATTTTTTAGTTTATACTGAAGTTGATGAGTTAAACGGAATTGTTGTTAATGATTATGATATTGATGCAATTCTTCAGAGGAATAAAAATAGGTATGTGTATTATGATTTTGGGGTAGATTATTTTGGTAGTTTTAAGGTTTATGGAAAATTTAGACAGGATTATCATAATAGTGATGGTGCTTGGGGGATATTTTCAATGTTTTCAAATTTTGTGGGAAATGAGCAAGAACATCGAGATAATAATGAAGAATATCTTGGTTGGAATATTGGAGGGAGTGCGGGTAATTTCAAATTATTTGAATATACCGGGGCTGGTTTTTTTGGTACGGCTAATAAGCCTATGGTTGATGATACCTATTTTTGGTTTAAAATGGAAAAAATAGGTGATGTAGGGTATATTGATGTTTATACAACTGAGGCGTTAAGGGATGCCGAAGGAAACGGCAATTGGTATGATGACGATATGACGTTACAATCTGATTATAATTTTAGATATTTTTACGTGTGCAATTCCCATGATGACGGTCAAACTCAGGAGATGAATATGGAATTGTACGATTTTTATTTGAACGGCACTTTGGCGCGGTATGAAAGCTCAGGGCATTATTACACAGTGGAATCTCTTAAAGGAGACGTAGGTTTAGTTTTAATGTATAATGACACAATTCCGGCAAATACAGGAATAACCGCCGAATTTTCGGCGGATAATTCAACGTGGGTTGATCACGATAATTTACCGGGAAGTGATACTTTAATTGCGGGTTTTGAAAGTCTTGACTTACGAGATTTAAACACAACAAGTCTTTACATACGATTCAATATGACGAGTAGCACCGGGGTTAATACCCCAAGAATACACCAAATAAGAATCGTGACGATTACGAATGTCACAATCGGTAACGGCGAAACCGTTTACGTTGATACGCTTTTCCCCGGTCTTGCGATAGGAATTAGCTTATTAATAATTGCCGTAATTTATCTTATAGAGAAAAGGAGATAGGAAAAATGGAAAACATAACGTGGGCAATAATGATCGTTTGGTTTTTCCTGTTAGTGATAGGCCGCACATGGAAAGAAGAAATATTTACAATCGCGGGCGGGATCATCGGGCTTGTTTTAATGATGAGTGTACTAGACGATTCATTTCTTTTCGCAATCGCGCTATTGCTCATTAACTTATATGTGATTTGGATCGGCATACTTTCTGAAATGTGATATCTATGAAAATTGAAGTATGGATTTTACTTAGAAGCCGTCAGGCAAAACGTAAGAAAGTCAGTGAAAACAAAAAAGAAATAATTTTCAATAAAGGAATTTATTTAATGAATCGTGACGCAATAAATTTTTACAGTAAAGGCGGCAAGCCGAAAGGTGTTGAAACGTTTTTCATTGAAGACAACCCCGCACCGATAAACCTAGATTCTAAAGATGTCGATTCTTCAATTGTCTTCTTAAACAGATACATTTATGAAAATGTGATCGAGCAAACCGGGGAATTGCCCAAGGAACGAGTAAGAGGGGCCTTTAATTGGGTAAGCAATAATGTTACGATTGGGGCGGTTGTTAAATGGGGTTTTCTTTTAATGATCGTGGGCGCAATTATTGGGGGGTATATTAGTGGATTATAAATTAAAATTCTTGAAAAAACCGACTTACTATAAAATCGAAGTGATAATTTTAACGCCGGGGTGCAATGTTCATTTAGATATTAAGCCTAAAGACTTGCCGTATAAAGTCAAAGTAAAAACGAAGATTGAAGGCGGGGAAGAGGAAAAGGAATACACGGTTAAGCTAGAAGACCTTTGGAAAGTAAAATATATTTTCTTAAAACGGCCCCTATATTGGTTAATGGGAATCAAAGGTCGATACCTTTGTTTATTCAGATCAAACGAAACGGGCGACCCGATCAAGACGGTAAAGACGAAGGCAACGCCGACATTGATCCGTAACGTCAAACGTTCAAGAATATTAAAGAAGGCATTAGCGGAAGTCTTCAAGATCGGCATGGGCGGGTTCGGTAAATTCATTATAGTAATAGGGGCAACGTTGATCGCCTTGTACCTAGCATACACTCAGGGGTTGATTGGATAATGTCACAAAAGAAAAGGTGGCGAATGGATGGATCGGGAAATGTCGGTCAACATACCGCCGAGCAAGCGGGCGATTTTCTATTTGACTTAGGCAAATATCCTGACGGCAAAGATGAACAAGCGAAGTGGATATCAAAAGCCCTTGATCAAAAGACGCGCGTAATGGGAAAAAGCGTAATGGCGGCCTTACTGTTTTACGATATACTTCATTTAGGATTCGAGTCGGAAGCGGCGCGAGTCGTAGGCAATGCAATGAAAAGGTTGTTAATTGGAAAAGACGGGTTAGGCCGCGATGAGGCAAAAGCGATCTTAATGCAGAACTTACCCCGAGAAATAGAAATAGAAACGGGAGTCGCTGAATAACCCATAATCTTATTTTCCCTTATCATTAGTTTAATACGGGTCGGCTGAAAAATAGGATTCTGCGCTTATGGGAGTTCCGGCGCATCTTATCTCCATTCAGCCGACCCAACCTTTTTTAAAGTTTAAAACTACATAGATTTTGGAGATAGGAACATGGAACGAATCGAAAAACTAAAAGTAGCCATAAAAGATCGTTTTCGACTTACCGCTTTATCGGTTTTATTCTTAGGGATTACAACCTTCGTAAGCGTTTTATTTGTTTATTTGACAGGCCCAGAAAACTATACGGCTTTTGATTTAATATCGGTAATAATAGGATCAGTCATGGGGCAAGTCACGCTTTTAATGTCAATGAACATAATAGCCGTACTTTTCAAGAAAGAGGCCCCGGAAGAAAAAACGCCCCTAAAAAAAATTGAGTTAAAAGACCTTGAAGATATTGAAAACTGAATTAGTTGGGGCGGGCCTTTCAATGTGTTTAGCTATTTACGGTTTTTATGCAATTGACCCCCTAGCGCGGCGTGTGATCCTGGTCGAGAAGCTTCTAAAGATCTGGTGTTATTGCTTGGTTTTGTTAAGCTTCAATTTATGGATGCGGGTTAATCATCGAATTAAAAATGTAGATCCGGACAGTCACGCCGCACTAAGAGAAAATGTTAAGCTGACAAGTTTTTTCCTTGCGATGTTTGCTTTAATGGAGTTGCCGCTTTTACTTTCAACGCTTTAAGGAGAAGTGAAAAATGGAATACGTTGTTTTGATTTGTGCTAGAAATGAAGAAAAGTATATCGGATCATGTTTAGCCTCATTATGCTTTCAGTCAATACCGCCAAAATTGGTGATCGTTGTTGACGATGGATCACAGGATAAAACATTTTTACGCGCGCGAGAATTTGAAAAGCAGTTAACGATCATGGTTTTACAGAAACCGGATCGAGGCTTTAGCGCGATAGGCACCCCGCTTATGGCTGACACGTACAATACGGGCCTTAAAGTTCTTATAACCGTTAAATGGGATTTTCTGTTAATTCTTGGGGCCGATACTTCAATCCCGCCTAATTATGTAAATTTTCTTTGGCAATCTATGGACCCAAAAAAAGGAGTAGTAAGCGGAAGATACCCCGGCATACGTGAAAACTACGCGGCGGCAACAGGGCGATTCATAAGACGGGAAGTTATCGATCACCTTGGAGGTCGCTTACCTGAAAATAACGCTTGGGAATCTTCGATCATATATTGCTCACGATTCTTAGGTTTTGAAAATGCAAGCTTTGATGTGCCTATCTATAATCTTAGATCGCCTTCACATTTTAAAAGAAGTCGCGCGGGATCGGGCCGGGCTGTAAAGGAAATGGGTTATTGTTTGCCGAATGTGGTTAACAAAGGGTATCAAATGTTTAAGAGATTTGGAATCGTTGCCGCGCTTCAAATGTTTTATGGGTATTTTACGCACAAGCCCCAAGATCCTTTACCGGATTGGGCACGACATAATAACGAAAATCAAAAAAGAGAGTTTAGAAAAATAGTTAAAAGGTGGATGAAAAAATGAATGGAGTTTTTGTTATATTATTATTAAGTGGAATATTCGGGTTTATGATTTTAGTTTTTATTTTTTCGATGATACGAATTGCGGAAAATATAAGAGATGAAGATTATGAGGGGGCGGTTAATTAAATGAGTTATCACCCTTCAAATGAAATCGCTAAAAACTTCATTAAGGGGATGGGGTTTCAAATAGGGTTTGTTAACT
>JABUBK010000082.1_pt1 | contig 17577 bp, 20 predicted proteins | sample 7332671 | NCBI WGS metagenome assembly JABUBK01 (sample SAMN07256342, study PRJNA390944) | subsurface metagenome | isolation source: Methane hydrate marine sediment | place: Pacific Ocean: Eastern North Pacific, ODP site 1244 | collected 2002
GCGATCATAACACCTTCCGCAAATCTACCGGGGCCTTTCTTTAATGCAGCGTCCCGCCATTTCCCGGATCCAGCGGCGCGAACACCTTTTGCAAATAGGTCTTTACCGTGGGCCTGATCGATGCCCATTTTCCAGTTATCCTTCGCCGCGAGCGTTTCGTCCTCCCAGTCTCGCTTTGGGTTTGAGATACCCAACTTATAATCCTCCGTCCTCATTGGGGTAACGCGCGCCCACTTCTCACGAATTGCACCTAAACTTTTAATTTCCGCCATGTTGTAGCCTCCCATGTAATAAGTTAATAAACACCGTAAAAAGGTGACAAGAAACGTCAAAACACCTCTCCGGATAGGGTAAAACTGACAATTATTGTCAATTTACACCATAAAAAAAGCGCAAGTCAAGGCAAAAATCGTGCCAGATTTCTATTTTAACGAATTTTGAAGGTCTACAAGAACACTTCCGAGACTTTCGGGAGTGTTTACCGCCCTCCTGGGCGGCAGGGTTATACTGGTGGGATCATCAGGCAGGTCACGAATCCCTTTATATAGTTTAGGCTTAATTCCTTTAAACGCCCAGTTATACAGCATATTTGACACTTTTATACCTGAACGCTTTAAGAATAAAATCCCCTTGCCGGTAATTTGCCGGTTACTTGGCAGTAAATACCAAGTGCCATCGTCTCTTTGCCGGGCTCTTTGCCAGTATTTTAATATATTAGATTTGTAAAACTTACCCAGGTGATATGATACATCAGAAATTGAAATCCTGATATTATAGTATTTTATTAGATATTTACGGATAGTTTTCAGCCTTATAAAACTATATGTTTTGGAATGTCTTTCCTGGACTCTTAGGAGTGTGTGAAGGATGGCCGTTTCAGTTTTTACAAATAAAGCCATAATTATAATCCCTCAAACTTGATGCATAATAAATACATCTGATAGTTGTAACCTAATTGAAACACCTGTCAAATCTTAATTACCTTCCTTGCCAATAATCTTTTTGAGATATTATAAAAGGTATAAATCTTGCATACTTCTGGTAAGTGTTTGAAATAAGAAGGTTTAAAATCCTGTAATCAAGGCCCGAAGTGAGGTAATCAAGGCCCTAAAAAAAATCGGACGGCCTTGATACCTTAATCCCTGCAGTAATATAAATAATACAGAGTAATATCTTTGTTGCAAATTGTTTGCAACACGGTTTAAAACCCCTTTAACAAACAAAAAGGCAGCCAGGGCGTTTCCGCTCTGGCTGCCACAATGTCACACAATTACCACAATGTGAAATACCGCTTTAAAATTATCAATCCGGGTCGTATTCAACATGGATATGATCCGACTCCAAAACAACATCAAAACCCTTAGTCAGAAATCTGCGCAACTCATCAGCAATATCGTCCAAAGTTATACCAGTATGACGGAAATCAAAAGCGTCATTTGAGTAATGCAATGAACCCGCGGAATGATTCCCCTCATAAGTCGAGGTAATAATAATCTCCTGATCATAATTGCTAATAATAATAGAAGCTTTATTTAAAGCCCTTCTAATTTCCCTATTAAGCCTCGAAATATCTACTCCCGCTTTAATCAACATAAACCCATTTCCCCTCAATTTTTTCAACCCTGCGCGGCTTACAAAATCCGCAATCAGGGCACGATTTAACTATCATTTTAAAACTGGGCGCTATCCTTCTGTCTCGTTTTTTTCCCTTCCAACCACAGCAAGGGCATTTATATTTAATCGGCATTACTCAAAACCTCCATCCCTGAAACATTTCCAGGCATTAAAAAATAAACAACTCCGAAAGTAACACCATTTTTAACGGCAGCCGGATCGTCACTCCATGCAAAACCCGAAACTGAGATTTTCTCCGAAGTTCTTATCCTGGCCGATCTAACACCTATAAAATAACATCCTTCCTCAACAAACGTAATAACATATTGCGTTTCGTTTGTCTCTCCAATAAAAATCCTATCGATGGATTTATCCCCGGTTTCCGGAACAAAATAAACTTCATAAAGAATCTGATCGCCTGGCGGGATCGCCGAGCCATCGGCGAGCGTTGTCACAGGCGTCCAGGCAACCGTGACCTGATTGGCCGTTGTCCAGTCCAGGCAAAAACAAATATCAACCAAAATAATAAAAAACATAACGACGATCCAAAAAATAAATCTTGAAAAATACCTCATTTTAAAACCTCCTTTATTTTCCACCGGTCAAACCCTCCTTCAATATAGTGATAAGTTTCACCGCCTCTTCTGCACAAAGCTCAAAATAATTACCATCTGCTTTATACATATCAACCATCTCATGTAAAGTTCTCAACCTCTTTAAAAGCTGCGCCTTGCCATGAAAACCCTTTACATTTTTCACCCGATCGATACAGTTCCTAATTTCAGATAATGCCTCAGTTTTCTCCATATTCATCCTTTCAAATAAATAACACCCGTAAAAATCGCCGGGTCGTCGTCAACAATATCCTTAGCCTCTAACGCCTCTCTACAAAACTGCGCCTTCGTTGCAAAAATCGACGCCTGGTCAAAAGCCTCTCTCTCCATAGCCAGGTCAAAGTCCTGCAAAAACATTTTCCGCGAACGTCTCAACATTTCTCTGTCTTCCTCGCTCGCCTGCAGGCCAAAACTCAAAGCCTCTTCCGTTGAACTAAACATAATTATTCACCTCCCTTTATTATTTAAAAAACCATTAACCCGGCCACCCTCTCCCCTCACTTCAAACTGGGGGAAGGTTGGCCGGATTGTCCGCGAAGCTCCTTACGTTAAATATTCCTGGCATTGTAATAAAAGCAAAATACGTGACAGCTCTGCTGGCGCGGGTTTTGCTATGGGAAATAGCCAGTAATATTTAACGGCTCTTTTAGCTTTATTTTATCATTGACAGGTTTAAATGTAAAGGATAAAAGCCTAAATAGCACAACAGGTAAAATAAAGGGGGTGATTAAATGAGATGGGTTATTAAGATCACGGAATCAGCGGAACAAAAAAGGATAACATTGCCTAAAGAATTCTGCGAAATACATGATATAGATAAAGTTGATTATCTGGTAATCGACGATCGTGACCCGGCAAACATAACAATAGGGAGATTGATTCATGGCAAAGACCATCAAGCAGAAAGTGTCTGACGTTCTTGTGGAATTAATAGCAGAGCCTAAAGGCATTGTAAGAATGGACGTCGACCAGGACTACATAAAAGAACTCGCGCAATCAATATCAGAAATTGGTTTACTTCAACCCGTGTTGATCGCAATAGACGGCGATGGCTATGAAATGGTAGCCGGTTGGTGTCGATATCTGGCCCACAAAAAACTTGGGTTGTCAAAAATAAAGGCCGTAATCCGTAAAATGACACCGGAAGAGATCGGACTTGCAAGAGCAACGGAAAATATTGCCAGGCAAGACCTAACCCCGATTGAAGAAGCGGCAACCTATCGCAATTTAATAGACGAGTACGGTCTGACGCTTGAAAAAGTTTCTCAAAAGATGGGTAAGAGACCCGCAACGATCCGGCGGCGCATGGATTTGCTTAAGATGCCGCCCATGCTACAAAAGGCAGTACACAAAAAACAAATATCAATGACAGTCGCGGAAGAACTTTGGCCCATAGCCGACGAAGCTCAACTGGATTATTATCTGACGTTTGCAATAGAGAATGGCTGCACAAGGACGGTTGCCAGGCAATGGGCGCAAGACTGGAAAGACCAAGCAAGAAGGGCGGGAACTCCTGACGGAGAGGGCGGGTCTATGCAACGGTCACTTTTTGAACCGCGTCCAACATACGTCCCCTGTGACATTTGTGATGAGGCGGTTAAGTTAGAAGAAACATCTTTTATAAGAACGTGCAAAAGTTGTGGGAGTGCAATCAAAAAAGGAATGGGGGTGACGGAATGAGTGAAAAAATGATTAGAATAGACATCGAACGAATTGTCAATCTGGTTTCGGGTTTCGGATGGAAGAAGGTTGAGGAAAAAACATCCGAAGGCAAAGTGACAATAACCCTTGAAAAGGTTGTCCCGGTAACGGAAGAGACTTAAAAAAGAGGGGTCAAGGGAGACTTGTTCTCCCTGCGGGAAGTCCAGAGGGGCAGCGCCCCTTTGGGTTTCTCCCAGGGGGAGACGGAAGAGGGCGATAAGGCGAAAATTGTACCGCGGAGCGGTATGTAAAGAAAAGTAAGGAGTACGAGGCTTCTGTCGCGGCGAAGGCGGGCGGGCCCCGAATCGTACTTTTGACTGTTAGGAACGACGCAGTTAAAAGTATGATTAGGGCCGCCGTAGCGCATATCCCCTTTGCACGTATGGCCCATTAATCTTTTTTTTATAGGGCCATAGGTGCTTAGGGGATACACGACAGAAGCCTCGTACTCCTTAGTTTTCTTTACATATATATATGTAAAGAAAACTAAATACTGATTTCGCCAGAAAGCAGTATTTAGTTTTCGTTCCTTTGATTTTCGCCATGCCCTTAGATATTGGGGAGGGTGTTCTTCCCCGCCCATTCCTTGCCCTTGAATTATATCGAAGAAAAAATTATCCGGAGATCCCCTGCAGGGAAAAAGGATATAAGCCTGTGGAAGTCAACGCATTGACTTCCACCGGGATTATTTAACTTCCGGGGGATAGTGATCTGGTAACGGGTCAGGGGTTTGTTACGAACTCAAAGCCCAGGGAGTTTTTGGCGTACCCTAAAATATCGCGCAAGTCCGGCCTGGTGTCTGCTTCTTCGTGGGCCTGCATCCAAAACGCAAAATCAATTAACTGTTGTCCCTTAATCCCGGGCGGGAACAAATACCCTTTAACAAGCAACGTCTCCGCTATGTCTATTGCAGCATGATATTGAATTTCAATCCACTCCGGGCCGATCATGGAAGCGATCGCCATCAAACCGCAAGCCGTTGCCGACCTTTCCGCGATGTTTTTCAGGTTTTCGTCCTGGCAGTTCTCGGAAAAATATTTAATATTTTCCGTCGCGATCGGTTCGATCGATGTTTGCAATTCCTCATAGGTGGCCCACCGTTTGCCCAGGGAAGGCCAAGCGATATGTTTGTCCGGGTCAACCCCTTCTTCCCGCAACATCTCTTCTATGAGCGGATTAGGTTCGTTGTACGCCTCTATTTCGATATGCTCCGCGCCTTCGATGTTCAGGACCGGGTCCCAATGATCCAAAGTGATCCGGTTCCCCTGGCCGGCAATTTCCGCGCTGGTGTATAAAAGCGTTTCCTCGACAAAATCGGTGTGGCGTTTAACGCCGTAATTATGTTCATGTAATCGCCGGGCCTGGTGGATCGCGTTATGTTGTAACGATTTTACTCCCCAGGTTCCGGAAGCGATTTTCTTCTCTTTCCAGGCAAGAAACTCTGACCGGGTAAATTTCTTTTTCGGTCGCGTCCATCTCGCATAATTATTATAAGTGTCAGCCGCTTTCCGGTAGACCTCGACGTCGCTTGGTGAATTCTTAAAACTAACCGTTTCACCCCGCGCCCATCTAACGCCGCCGCTCATAAGATCATAGGCACAACCGAATATCGGGCCGATCGATATCCCGACTCCCCAAATACTGTCAGTAACTTGTAACATTTGGATTCCCTCTGCAAAGGAAGGCATAAAACTCCCGCTTGTCGCATATCCTCTAACACCGACTTTAAGTCGGGCTGCTTCGTATTTAGCCAGGGCTTTTGCTCTTTTCCCTAAAGGGCGCGATTTTCCTTTAAGAGTTTTTGAGCGCATTGCTAATTTCATGCGCATATATCGTTTACAGGCCAAAGGGTTAAGTGCGCACATGCTTGGCCCCATGAGCAAGCTCATAATAGTGGCGATCAGCCACAAAAGGCCGATCGGCCAGGCTAAAACACTTGATATAAATCTCGGCAGGAAAAAACAAGCTATCCGTCCTATTGCTGCAAGTGAAATAATGGCGTCCTGGGTGTCGTCCATCGCTGTTAAAACGGAAGTAATACTCGAAACGACGTTAGGGATCGGGCTTGCCATCATTTTTTGATAACGCTCCCTCGATCGCTCCTTCTGATAGTTAAGCTCAATCTGTCTACTCTTCCCGATTTCATGACGCTTGCCGGAATACATGAGAATCTTTTCTTGCGCGGTCATTGGCTTATGCATCCCCAGGTGAACAATGTCTCGAAACTTTGGAATGGTAATTGAATAGCCATGCTCTTTGACGTAAGCCGCCTTTTTTTCCAGGAAGGCGTCGTCTGCAAACTCCGGCATGTGGAACGGTGCTGTATAATCGGCCATTTTACTGCATACCTTAATATGTCTTTGCTATAGATCGTTGATATACGGGCAACTGAGGGAGTGGGTTTTCAGACAACAAAGATTCTAACGCCTAAACGGGCGCACGCGGCCCCTAAATCCGTGTCAAGTGTCTCAACAATCAGGATGGCGCGCTCGATCTTTGCGATTTTAGGGTCTTCTACCCAAAGGGAGAGGTAAGCTAAACATTGCCCCATTGCTCGGAGTCCTGGGTTTGCAGCAACTTCGATTATCCAAACTTCTTCTTTGGTTTCTGCAACCGCGTCCGGACGCTTGGCATTAACATATCGCCAGGACTTTTTTAAGGGGTCTTTTTCTTCTTCCGGGGTTAGGTAAGGGCCGCCGAGCAGGCAATCATACCAAAGCCTTTCAATTTCATGGCCCCAGGTTTCAAGCCATCGCCACCATACAGGAATATCAGGCGGCAGCATGTGCGGTGGGTTTCCGCGCCAGTCTATTGAGAACGGTCTTTTGAGGGTGGTAGGCATTGTCCGATATACTTTTTTAACCAACAAATATCATTTTCCATCCTGGCCCAACGTCCGGCGAATGAAATAAAATAAACAACGATTATTAAAACCGCCGGTATAATTCCACCTAAAGCCCCCTGGATAAAGCCTTCCATTTTAGTCGGGGATCCCTTCGGTTCCTAAAAACTCCATTAAAAGTTCCGGCGGACAACATCCCTCTACGATCATCTCTATTGTTCTAAGATCGGTCATAACATTAAGGCCCTTGAAATTCCTTTCCGTCGGCGCTCCGTGACCCCAAAGGGTCGCGGATTTTGACACACCATCAGCCATCCACGCGCAAGGAAACTTGTGAAAACCGGTCATTGGCATCCCATCACAATCAAACACCTGGCGAAAGAATACGTATCTTTTAAACCATACGCATTGAGGGAACCAGCTATGTATTTCATAAGCCCAGGGTTCCCTTCCTAACCTCGGATATTTTTCGGTCAAGTGAATCTTGGCCATTAGACGCCCATCATTAATAAATGGTTAACCTTAGTCACCGCCGCCGCCGCATGTAATCCTATCCTTGCAACATTCGGAGCTGGTTGCGAGTCGACCATATAACCCCAACCGTTCGGCTGGTCAATGGCAGCCGAGTAAGCAATAAGGTGGCCTGTGTGAGGTATGAAAGCCAGTCTAAGAAAAGTTGATAATCTTACGCTTATGGTTCTGTAAGGGTTGGTTTGCGTTCCAAAGTAAAGAAACCCGGCAGGCTGATCAATATAACCGCAATGACATTTATCTTCACCCGCTTCAAAAGTTATCGCTCCCACCCTGGTAAAATTTGACAGGCGTATTTTAATTACTCTCATGGGATCGGTTCGGGTTCCGACGTAAAGAAATCCGCGAGGCCGATCAATGAGAATAGTATCGGCATTGTTCTCATCTGTCTCAAGCTCTAACACGGCAACCCTGTTAAGGCCCGCTAATTGTACTTTAACGATTCGAGCGGGGCTTGTATATGTGCCGAAATAACCATGTCCGGTCGTCGGGTCAAGAACGGCTGATTCGAGGTTGTTCTCACCTGTTTCAAGCTCTAACGCGTCCATTCTGACAAGATCAGACATTCTGATCTTAATGATTATAGCGGGGCTTGTGGCCGTTCCAAAGTAAACATAATCGTTTGCCTGGTCGATCATACTGCAAAAAAGGGTGTTCTCGCCTGTCTCAAGCGTTAGCGCCCCTATCCTGGACATGTCCGACAATTTAAATTTAACGACTTCTGCGGGAGTCGTTTCACAACCAGCAAAGCCGTAATCGTTGGGAACGTCGATCTCTAATGAGTGAGGGTTGCTCTCGCCTACCTCAAAGTCTAACGCCGTGTCTCTGGTAAAGTCCGAAAGTTTTACCTTGACGATGCGGCCCGGATCGATACAACAGGCAAGATAAAGGAATCCGTTCGTACCATCGAGGCGCGCGCGATAAACATTATCGTCACCCGCGTCAAGCGCTAAATATGAGTCAACAAGAAAGGCCAAAAGATTTTACTCCTCGAAATATGTTACATAACCGCTTACCTGTATGGCCTCGCTGAGTTTTATTCTAAAAGCCTCATTGACCGCCGTTTCCATCGGGCAGCAACCGAAATGCTGAACCATGCCGCGCGGTTCGCCATCCGCGCCAAAATCCATGGCGCCGGAAAGGGGCGTCGATCCGCGATAGAGTGTTATATTTAATTCCCCGCCCACGGTAAACATTAAATTGGTGACTCGGATTTTTTTGTCTGCAACGGCGGCTACAATAACGTGGGTTGTGGCTGTAGCAAAATCGATGACCGCGGACTTAATAGTCCGGGCGTGGCTCATGTCTTCAATCTTCAGATAGCCTTCAGCCGTTGCTTCCAGGGTCACAAAGCCGTCGCCGTACGCTCCAAGAAGCTGCGCTATTACGCGGGATATAACATTACTAACGAAAAGTTTCGAGGATTGCTCTAACTGGACATTGATATCTTTAAGATCGTCGATGGTGGTAATATCAAGGAACTTTTCATCAACATCAATCCACTTGCGGAGATGTTCAAACTTTTCCGGCGTAGGCCTCCGGCTCGTAAAAGTTCCAGGGTTGTACTTTTTGCCCGGTATCATAAGACCACCTCCTTTTTACGTGGTGATCTCGTAACGATAAGCCCCAATTATGGTTTGAGTGCGGATAAGGGCTTTGATAGCAACCCTTACAACAGCGCCCACAGGAATATCAAAACCAACTTCGATCTCGTTCAGTCGGTTTAAAGACCACATGTTTTGCACATTACTGGCAACCATACTGTCCATCAAGGAAAGCGGGATTTCTGCGATTTTCTCCTGCTCGTACCAGATTTGAACCATACTGTTCGGGTCTGGCAATGTCGTCCCTTGTATTAAAACCGAAAGCAGACGTTTCGGGTTTTCAGCGGTCGACCTTAAACCGTCATCATAGTCGGTTGCCCCGGTGGCGGCGCTCGCACCTAATGCTTGAAAATATATCATAATTATTTACCTCCGTTTTTTGCCTTCTTATGCGCTGACTTTCCTGACCGTTTGCACTACTGCAAGCATTGTGTCTTTCGCTGTGACGTCTCCGTCTGCACTTCCGCATGACATCGTCATGTTAAGCTCATCACCGGCTTTGAAGGTTACAGGCACAGGGAAAAGTTTAATATCGCAATTTGTTTGCCGGATTGATCCCCATGTAAGGTGGCCTGAACCCTGGGGCAGCCAGATGCCGCGCCTATCTTCATTGAACAGGACTTTTCTATCGTGTACTAGTTTCAAGTAGCGCATCGATGCTGAAGAGTCGTCAACCAAACCTCTCCATGTCGCGATCAGCACTCCGTGAATGTCGATTTCGTGTCCTGGGGGAACTACTTCGCCGAACGGAAACGCCGGATATTCTGACGGGTTTCTTGAATGGTTTATTGCCCCGTATTCGCCTTCTAAAATAAGAGCGTTGTTTGTGCCGTAATTGATGAACATATATTCATCCGACTTGCTTCCTCCGGGCATGTCGGAAGTTATGTCCCCGGCTTCATGAACTTCATAGACGATCGACGCTCTTATATCCAAGTCGTTTACCGCGTTTTTGATACTGAATGTTTCGCCTTCTGCCACCGGATATCCGTTGAATTTTCCGAGCTGCTGTAACCGCTCAAACAGGTTAGGCAGTACGTCTGTAACGGCGCACATCTCCAAGTGACAACCGGCGCTCCATCCAATAAACCAATAACCGATACTTAGCCGGTCAATAAAACATTCGCAAAACCCCTTAAGATCATCGTGACTGACAAGTAGCTGTTTGATTAGCAGGCTTTCACCAACCTTGGCTTCGACCGACAGGGTTTTTGTGGAATGTGACCAGCTATCCTTAATCATATATGCCTCTTTAAGACCCATAATAATACGCCTCCTTAATTGTTAAAATAGACTTTAAACTTCGGGCACTTTTCCCGGCTCCGAGAAATCCGGCTTAGATAAAGAATCCGCTGCCTCGTCTGTTTCTTCTTCAAGCATCTCGACTTCGATCACTTTCGGCACATAATCCGAAATATCAAACTCAGTCCGGACACCTAAAAGAGAAGACAAGGCGATAACAAGTTCAAGGCCCTCCTGGGCTGTGACCTTGCCATCTTCAAGAGCTTTGTTCGCCCATGACGAAATGATACCAATAAACTGAAATATCATAAAAATAGGTATTTTCATGCTAAAATCTCCTTATACTATATGTTGTGGTTCCGGATCCCCGATCCAGCTCTTAAAACCACAATATATTGGGGTCGGCTGCTTACTTCAATTTTTCGGCGATCAGGGCGTCAACCACAGCCTTGACTCGACTTAAATTACGCGGGTCGCGCCTGGGAAACCTCGGCCCTAAATCTGCGCGCTCGATGGCGGCATGATAAGGCGCAAAACCTTTCTCATAATCGCTTTCAGCGATCATAACACCTTCCGCAAATCTACCGGGGCCTTTCTTTAATGCAGCGTCCCGCCATTTCCCGGATCCAGCGGCGCGAACACCTTTTGCAAATAGGTCTTTACCGTGGGCCTGATCGATGCCCATTTTCCAGTTATCCTTCGCCGCGAGCGTTTCGTCCTCCCAGTCTCGCTTTGGGTTTGAGATACCCAACTTATAATCCTCCGTCCTCATTGGGGTAACGCGCGCCCACTTCTCACGAATTGCACCTAAACTTTTAATTTCCGCCATGTTGTAGCCTCCCATGTAATAAGTTAATAAACACCGTAAAAAGGTGACAAGAAACGTCAAAACACCTCTCCGGATAGGGTAAAACTGACAATTATTGTCAATTTACACCATAAAAAAAGCGCAAGTCAAGGCAAAAATCGTGCCAGATTTCTATTTTAACGAATTTTGAAGGTCTACAAGAACACTTCCGAGACTTTCGGGAGTGTTTACCGCCCTCCTGGGCGGCAGGGTTATACTGGTGGGATCATCAGGCAGGTCACGAATCCCTTTATATAGTTTAGGCTTAATTCCTTTAAACGCCCAGTTATACAGCATATTTGACACTTTTATACCTGAACGCTTTAAGAATAAAATCCCCTTGCCGGTAATTTGCCGGTTACTTGGCAGTAAATACCAAGTGCCATCGTCTCTTTGCCGGGCTCTTTGCCAGTATTTTAATATATTAGATTTGTAAAACTTACCCAGGTGATATGATACATCAGAAATTGAAATCCTGATATTATAGTATTTTATTAGATATTTACGGATAGTTTTCAGCCTTATAAAACTATATGTTTTGGAATGTCTTTCCTGGACTCTTAGGAGTGTGTGAAGGATGGCCGTTTCAGTTTTTACAAATAAAGCCATAATTATAATCCCTCAAACTTGATGCATAATAAATACATCTGATAGTTGTAACCTAATTGAAACACCTGTCAAATCTTAATTACCTTCCTTGCCAATAATCTTTTTGAGATATTATAAAAGGTATAAATCTTGCATACTTCTGGTAAGTGTTTGAAATAAGAAGGTTTAAAATCCTGTAATCAAGGCCCGAAGTGAGGTAATCAAGGCCCTAAAAAAAATCGGACGGCCTTGATACCTTAATCCCTGCAGTAATATAAATAATACAGAGTAATATCTTTGTTGCAAATTGTTTGCAACACGGTTTAAAACCCCTTTAACAAACAAAAAGGCAGCCAGGGCGTTTCCGCTCTGGCTGCCACAATGTCACACAATTACCACAATGTGAAATACCGCTTTAAAATTATCAATCCGGGTCGTATTCAACATGGATATGATCCGACTCCAAAACAACATCAAAACCCTTAGTCAGAAATCTGCGCAACTCATCAGCAATATCGTCCAAAGTTATACCAGTATGACGGAAATCAAAAGCGTCATTTGAGTAATGCAATGAACCCGCGGAATGATTCCCCTCATAAGTCGAGGTAATAATAATCTCCTGATCATAATTGCTAATAATAATAGAAGCTTTATTTAAAGCCCTTCTAATTTCCCTATTAAGCCTCGAAATATCTACTCCCGCTTTAATCAACATAAACCCATTTCCCCTCAATTTTTTCAACCCTGCGCGGCTTACAAAATCCGCAATCAGGGCACGATTTAACTATCATTTTAAAACTGGGCGCTATCCTTCTGTCTCGTTTTTTTCCCTTCCAACCACAGCAAGGGCATTTATATTTAATCGGCATTACTCAAAACCTCCATCCCTGAAACATTTCCAGGCATTAAAAAATAAACAACTCCGAAAGTAACACCATTTTTAACGGCAGCCGGATCGTCACTCCATGCAAAACCCGAAACTGAGATTTTCTCCGAAGTTCTTATCCTGGCCGATCTAACACCTATAAAATAACATCCTTCCTCAACAAACGTAATAACATATTGCGTTTCGTTTGTCTCTCCAATAAAAATCCTATCGATGGATTTATCCCCGGTTTCCGGAACAAAATAAACTTCATAAAGAATCTGATCGCCTGGCGGGATCGCCGAGCCATCGGCGAGCGTTGTCACAGGCGTCCAGGCAACCGTGACCTGATTGGCCGTTGTCCAGTCCAGGCAAAAACAAATATCAACCAAAATAATAAAAAACATAACGACGATCCAAAAAATAAATCTTGAAAAATACCTCATTTTAAAACCTCCTTTATTTTCCACCGGTCAAACCCTCCTTCAATATAGTGATAAGTTTCACCGCCTCTTCTGCACAAAGCTCAAAATAATTACCATCTGCTTTATACATATCAACCATCTCATGTAAAGTTCTCAACCTCTTTAAAAGCTGCGCCTTGCCATGAAAACCCTTTACATTTTTCACCCGATCGATACAGTTCCTAATTTCAGATAATGCCTCAGTTTTCTCCATATTCATCCTTTCAAATAAATAACACCCGTAAAAATCGCCGGGTCGTCGTCAACAATATCCTTAGCCTCTAACGCCTCTCTACAAAACTGCGCCTTCGTTGCAAAAATCGACGCCTGGTCAAAAGCCTCTCTCTCCATAGCCAGGTCAAAGTCCTGCAAAAACATTTTCCGCGAACGTCTCAACATTTCTCTGTCTTCCTCGCTCGCCTGCAGGCCAAAACTCAAAGCCTCTTCCGTTGAACTAAACATAATTATTCACCTCCCTTTATTATTTAAAAAACCATTAACCCGGCCACCCTCTCCCCTCACTTCAAACTGGGGGAAGGTTGGCCGGATTGTCCGCGAAGCTCCTTACGTTAAATATTCCTGGCATTGTAATAAAAGCAAAATACGTGACAGCTCTGCTGGCGCGGGTTTTGCTATGGGAAATAGCCAGTAATATTTAACGGCTCTTTTAGCTTTATTTTATCATTGACAGGTTTAAATGTAAAGGATAAAAGCCTAAATAGCACAACAGGTAAAATAAAGGGGGTGATTAAATGAGATGGGTTATTAAGATCACGGAATCAGCGGAACAAAAAAGGATAACATTGCCTAAAGAATTCTGCGAAATACATGATATAGATAAAGTTGATTATCTGGTAATCGACGATCGTGACCCGGCAAACATAACAATAGGGAGATTGATTCATGGCAAAGACCATCAAGCAGAAAGTGTCTGACGTTCTTGTGGAATTAATAGCAGAGCCTAAAGGCATTGTAAGAATGGACGTCGACCAGGACTACATAAAAGAACTCGCGCAATCAATATCAGAAATTGGTTTACTTCAACCCGTGTTGATCGCAATAGACGGCGATGGCTATGAAATGGTAGCCGGTTGGTGTCGATATCTGGCCCACAAAAAACTTGGGTTGTCAAAAATAAAGGCCGTAATCCGTAAAATGACACCGGAAGAGATCGGACTTGCAAGAGCAACGGAAAATATTGCCAGGCAAGACCTAACCCCGATTGAAGAAGCGGCAACCTATCGCAATTTAATAGACGAGTACGGTCTGACGCTTGAAAAAGTTTCTCAAAAGATGGGTAAGAGACCCGCAACGATCCGGCGGCGCATGGATTTGCTTAAGATGCCGCCCATGCTACAAAAGGCAGTACACAAAAAACAAATATCAATGACAGTCGCGGAAGAACTTTGGCCCATAGCCGACGAAGCTCAACTGGATTATTATCTGACGTTTGCAATAGAGAATGGCTGCACAAGGACGGTTGCCAGGCAATGGGCGCAAGACTGGAAAGACCAAGCAAGAAGGGCGGGAACTCCTGACGGAGAGGGCGGGTCTATGCAACGGTCACTTTTTGAACCGCGTCCAACATACGTCCCCTGTGACATTTGTGATGAGGCGGTTAAGTTAGAAGAAACATCTTTTATAAGAACGTGCAAAAGTTGTGGGAGTGCAATCAAAAAAGGAATGGGGGTGACGGAATGAGTGAAAAAATGATTAGAATAGACATCGAACGAATTGTCAATCTGGTTTCGGGTTTCGGATGGAAGAAGGTTGAGGAAAAAACATCCGAAGGCAAAGTGACAATAACCCTTGAAAAGGTTGTCCCGGTAACGGAAGAGACTTAAAAAAGAGGGGTCAAGGGAGACTTGTTCTCCCTGCGGGAAGTCCAGAGGGGCAGCGCCCCTTTGGGTTTCTCCCAGGGGGAGACGGAAGAGGGCGATAAGGCGAAAATTGTACCGCGGAGCGGTATGTAAAGAAAAGTAAGGAGTACGAGGCTTCTGTCGCGGCGAAGGCGGGCGGGCCCCGAATCGTACTTTTGACTGTTAGGAACGACGCAGTTAAAAGTATGATTAGGGCCGCCGTAGCGCATATCCCCTTTGCACGTATGGCCCATTAATCTTTTTTTTATAGGGCCATAGGTGCTTAGGGGATACACGACAGAAGCCTCGTACTCCTTAGTTTTCTTTACATATATATATGTAAAGAAAACTAAATACTGATTTCGCCAGAAAGCAGTATTTAGTTTTCGTTCCTTTGATTTTCGCCATGCCCTTAGATATTGGGGAGGGTGTTCTTCCCCGCCCATTCCTTGCCCTTGAATTATATCGAAGAAAAAATTATCCGGAGATCCCCTGCAGGGAAAAAGGATATAAGCCTGTGGAAGTCAACGCATTGACTTCCACCGGGATTATTTAACTTCCGGGGGATAGTGATCTGGTAACGGGTCAGGGGTTTGTTACGAACTCAAAGCCCAGGGAGTTTTTGGCGTACCCTAAAATATCGCGCAAGTCCGGCCTGGTGTCTGCTTCTTCGTGGGCCTGCATCCAAAACGCAAAATCAATTAACTGTTGTCCCTTAATCCCGGGCGGGAACAAATACCCTTTAACAAGCAACGTCTCCGCTATGTCTATTGCAGCATGATATTGAATTTCAATCCACTCCGGGCCGATCATGGAAGCGATCGCCATCAAACCGCAAGCCGTTGCCGACCTTTCCGCGATGTTTTTCAGGTTTTCGTCCTGGCAGTTCTCGGAAAAATATTTAATATTTTCCGTCGCGATCGGTTCGATCGATGTTTGCAATTCCTCATAGGTGGCCCACCGTTTGCCCAGGGAAGGCCAAGCGATATGTTTGTCCGGGTCAACCCCTTCTTCCCGCAACATCTCTTCTATGAGCGGATTAGGTTCGTTGTACGCCTCTATTTCGATATGCTCCGCGCCTTCGATGTTCAGGACCGGGTCCCAATGATCCAAAGTGATCCGGTTCCCCTGGCCGGCAATTTCCGCGCTGGTGTATAAAAGCGTTTCCTCGACAAAATCGGTGTGGCGTTTAACGCCGTAATTATGTTCATGTAATCGCCGGGCCTGGTGGATCGCGTTATGTTGTAACGATTTTACTCCCCAGGTTCCGGAAGCGATTTTCTTCTCTTTCCAGGCAAGAAACTCTGACCGGGTAAATTTCTTTTTCGGTCGCGTCCATCTCGCATAATTATTATAAGTGTCAGCCGCTTTCCGGTAGACCTCGACGTCGCTTGGTGAATTCTTAAAACTAACCGTTTCACCCCGCGCCCATCTAACGCCGCCGCTCATAAGATCATAGGCACAACCGAATATCGGGCCGATCGATATCCCGACTCCCCAAATACTGTCAGTAACTTGTAACATTTGGATTCCCTCTGCAAAGGAAGGCATAAAACTCCCGCTTGTCGCATATCCTCTAACACCGACTTTAAGTCGGGCTGCTTCGTATTTAGCCAGGGCTTTTGCTCTTTTCCCTAAAGGGCGCGATTTTCCTTTAAGAGTTTTTGAGCGCATTGCTAATTTCATGCGCATATATCGTTTACAGGCCAAAGGGTTAAGTGCGCACATGCTTGGCCCCATGAGCAAGCTCATAATAGTGGCGATCAGCCACAAAAGGCCGATCGGCCAGGCTAAAACACTTGATATAAATCTCGGCAGGAAAAAACAAGCTATCCGTCCTATTGCTGCAAGTGAAATAATGGCGTCCTGGGTGTCGTCCATCGCTGTTAAAACGGAAGTAATACTCGAAACGACGTTAGGGATCGGGCTTGCCATCATTTTTTGATAACGCTCCCTCGATCGCTCCTTCTGATAGTTAAGCTCAATCTGTCTACTCTTCCCGATTTCATGACGCTTGCCGGAATACATGAGAATCTTTTCTTGCGCGGTCATTGGCTTATGCATCCCCAGGTGAACAATGTCTCGAAACTTTGGAATGGTAATTGAATAGCCATGCTCTTTGACGTAAGCCGCCTTTTTTTCCAGGAAGGCGTCGTCTGCAAACTCCGGCATGTGGAACGGTGCTGTATAATCGGCCATTTTACTGCATACCTTAATATGTCTTTGCTATAGATCGTTGATATACGGGCAACTGAGGGAGTGGGTTTTCAGACAACAAAGATTCTAACGCCTAAACGGGCGCACGCGGCCCCTAAATCCGTGTCAAGTGTCTCAACAATCAGGATGGCGCGCTCGATCTTTGCGATTTTAGGGTCTTCTACCCAAAGGGAGAGGTAAGCTAAACATTGCCCCATTGCTCGGAGTCCTGGGTTTGCAGCAACTTCGATTATCCAAACTTCTTCTTTGGTTTCTGCAACCGCGTCCGGACGCTTGGCATTAACATATCGCCAGGACTTTTTTAAGGGGTCTTTTTCTTCTTCCGGGGTTAGGTAAGGGCCGCCGAGCAGGCAATCATACCAAAGCCTTTCAATTTCATGGCCCCAGGTTTCAAGCCATCGCCACCATACAGGAATATCAGGCGGCAGCATGTGCGGTGGGTTTCCGCGCCAGTCTATTGAGAACGGTCTTTTGAGGGTGGTAGGCATTGTCCGATATACTTTTTTAACCAACAAATATCATTTTCCATCCTGGCCCAACGTCCGGCGAATGAAATAAAATAAACAACGATTATTAAAACCGCCGGTAT
>JABUBK010000083.1_pt1 | contig 17472 bp, 27 predicted proteins | sample 7332671 | NCBI WGS metagenome assembly JABUBK01 (sample SAMN07256342, study PRJNA390944) | subsurface metagenome | isolation source: Methane hydrate marine sediment | place: Pacific Ocean: Eastern North Pacific, ODP site 1244 | collected 2002
TCACTTCTTCCATAAGCTTGAATGTTTCTTTTGGTTTGAAAGGTGTCATAATTGTAAAGACTGAAATGTTAGGGTTTACTCTTTGAGCTAAATGCAACACTACCATACTATCCTTTCCAAAACTGCAAGCTACAGCTACTCGCTCATGGGCTCTGAGAGCTTTACGTATCAACTTTAAAGAATGAGTTACTTTAGCATCCATCGAAACACCTAGACTTTTATAGGTTTTAATACCAAATAACCTTTATGGGAGAAAAACCTAATATGTCAAACACTCAATATTGTAGTGGAGGCTTAGAATGAGTACGATTCCTGCGCCTTTAGTTGCTGACTGGATTAAGAAAGAACTTCCGTGGAAGTACATTGTTAAAGATTTACGGGATAAAGCGCCGTTCAGCATTGCGCCTAACGAAGAAAAAAAGATTGGAGAATACTTCAAAACTGAAGGCTTGTTTTTGTTTGGACTCTTCGTGTTTGACCGTCCTTTCGGCGGCATCAGAATAGACGCTTATCCAGAGTGGCCTATCACCTTGGATATTCCAACTTTGTGGACGAGTGGAGTTATTGCGCCGAACGTTTGGGGTTGGATTAGCCGTTACCGACCATCACCATACGTGGGAAACCCTGGCACTTACGCACTGGTTATTCCGCAGGGACAGGTTTGGCAGAACCGTTTTGAAATGTGGGTTTTAAACACTGACCCTACCGTAGCCATTAACTGTACGCATTACTTGTACGCGATGGCTGTACTGGAACAGGCACGGTCACCTGAAGCAAAGGAAAGGTTTGAAGCGGAAGGAGAAAACTAAAATGGCTCCCAAAGAGTGGGCTATCGGGGCAAGCGAGGACGATTGCCGAAAATACAACGGTAACTTCAGTTACACTTCTAGCTCAATTTTTGTTGGACGTCTGCCTGGATTCATAGGAAAGGGGGCATGGCGATGGAGGAACGTAAACATACCAAAAGGCGCACAAATAATTAGCGCATATTTGAAAGTTTATGGACATCCAACAGACATCACACGGACTCTGTATAGTGCTATTTACGGTATAGATGAAGACAATACTTCAAGTTTTACTACTGACCCATTCGGAAGAGTAAAGACTACGGCGAAGGTTGATTGGGATGATGTGTGGACTCATTTTACCGATAGTTGGGAGTCTTCACCTGATATTTCTGCGGTTATTCAAGAAATTATCAATCGCCCTGGCTGGGCGAGTGGAAACACATTAGGTTTATTTTGGGAATACGACGGTCCAGGAACAGAGCCGATGGTTGATTTCGATGTTTATTCTTTCAACCATCCCGCTCCCGCCTATCCAGCTATACTTATGGTTACATGGTCAATGCCAACGCCAACCAAAGGAACAGTTAACGTTTATGCTCTCGCAGGCACCGAAGGAGTCGAAGCTTCATTTATAGTGAATCAACAGGGACCGTACACGACACCTCACAAGGGTCTTCAGCTAGACCCTGGAACATATAAGTTCGTAGGCTCTTACAACGGTCAAACAGACACTCAAATCATAAGAATTATAACAGGAGCAAATCCAGACGTTACATTCCATTTCTCAGTTATACACACGGTAACTATTACGTCGGAACCTTCCCCCATCAATTTCACTTTAGACGGAGACGCCAAGTCAACTCCACTTTCAATAGAACTGGTCAGCGGAACCTACACCCTCGTTATGCCCTCTAGGGTCATGGTTAATTTAGACGAGTATATTTTTGAGCAGTGGGAAAACGGTAGCAAAAACAGAACCAGAACGGTTACTTTAGCAAGTCCAGAATTTAATTTTGTCGCCACGTACAGGTTAAGGCAAATTGACGAGGCAGGACCAATAAACCAGCGTCAAGCCAAAGACACACTACAAGAAGTTTTCGGGGAAGGCGCAGACCTTTCAGACACTAATCCATTGCCAACTAAAATTGTTAGTCCCCTTCCATTACCCACCGAAGACACTGGAACCCACTCCAATCCTGAAAAATACGTTCAAGACCATAAGTTTTCAAGCTGGCCAATAGACAGAGCAGGAGCAGTCGCCACGCTTCTCTACGGCGTAGCATCCCCCGCTGCACACAGAAGAACAGCAGGACGAGACATAACGGTGTGGTGGATTTACTTTTACAATCACAGCGGAGGCGCAGCAACAGTATGGCTTGAATCTCCCCTTGGAACCGTAATTACTGCAACGGTACAGCTTGCTAACAATCAAGGAGTCATGTTAAACGTGAAGCCCTTAGATGTGGGAGACGAAGACATTCTTGTTAACGCTTCAGCAAACAATGTTATGGCACAAATAGGTGGGATAGAAACTTGAGTATGACGTTTGTTCGTCCAGAACTTGAACTGAAACTCAGGGCGCCTTTGGCTGGCGGTCAACCTGGCACCCACGAGTTCCGAAGAGCAACCAGTGCAGTTGTAGGTAATAGTGACACATGTGACTTCATTACGGATGGAGTAGCTGATGATGTTGAAATTGTTGCTGCTTTAACTTACGTGAATGGGCTTGGCGGCGGAGAAGTCCGACTTTTGGAAGCACCCTATACTTTAGCAGACCCGATAGCTTTTCCAGGCAATAATTTGATTTTAACAGGTCTAGGGCGTAACTCGTTTATTGACGGTGACGGGTTGGCAACAGGCGAACACGCCATAGTTTTGTCTGGAGTAACAGACTGTATAGTTCGAGACTTAGCAATTCAAACTGAGGATGGTGGCGGCAAAGTCTGTCACTGCATTTTCATAGAGGACGGAGCAAACAATTTTCACATTGGACACGTTACGATAGTTGATAGTGACAGCGACGGCATACACGTTGAAGGCACAAGCATTTTGTACGGGCACATTCATTTGTGTCACATTGAAGATGCAGACGATTATGGAATCCAAGTAAACATGGACGGTGGAAACTTCATCTACCGTCTTCATATTATTGACTGTGACATTACTGGTGCAGGAAATGCTGGACTAGCCTTCCAAACTTCAGCAGGCAACTGGTACTGTCTGATTGAAGGAAACGACCTTGAAGCTAACGGTGCTCAAGGCATACTGGTTATAGATTCAGACTATACAATTATTAACAATAATATTTGTTTTGGAAACGGTGGTGACGGCATAGAAGTTAACTCTACAGACCACGTGATGCTTAACAATAATATTTGCCAAAGCAACGTTGAACATGGAATATACTTGGTGGGTAGCAATGAATGCACACTTGAAGGAAACATTTGTGATTTAAACGATTCTGGTGACACGGGCAATTTTGATGGTGTTCACTTGGACGCGGACAGCCACAACAGCATATTGTTAGGTACTCACTGCGGCTTAAATCATGGACAAGGAATCCATGTTTATTCAGATGACAACATACTGCTGGCAAACTACCTTTTCACCAATGACCTTTACGGAATCACCATAGCTGCTGACGCTCTCCGAAACTATGTGGAACATAACTATTACAACGGAAACCTTACAGGAGCAATAAACGACCTCGGCACAGACACTCGCCTTCAAGAAGTTGTAGAAAACGTTAGTGACAGTGACAGTTTTATTGGCGACCATCCTTCGGCCGTGCTTCTAAATGGTGTAATCAATAATGTGCGTTTCGAGTTTCGAGTGCCAAGTGATTTTCAAGAGCTTGTAAGAGCCTATGTTATTTTGGTGCCTGAAGATGGTGGAGCTTTAAGGCGGGACATCGACACTGACTATGGACACTTCTGCACTGAAGCCTACAACGCCACTTCAGAACATCCAGGCTATGCCACCGTAGCTGGTTTAACACTTAATCAACTTGAATGTATAGACGTGTCTGGTGCGTTAGCAACCATTGCAGCCAGTGACGACGTGGGTTTAACATTCATGCGGGACGCTACACATGGAGAAGACACTATAGAAGCTAGCGTTCAAGTGTTAAAGTTTGTGATGCAGTATGTCTGAACGACAAGCTTGGAAACAATTTGAAACTGCAATGGAAGGCTTAAAAACTGTTCACACCAGAGAAGCGCTTGAAAGCCAAAAAAAGAAAGTTTGGAAAGCCAGAGAAAAACTGGTAAAGGTTTCGCCAGAGTTTCGTCGGATGCTACTGCAAAAAGAGAGTGAAGCCAGAGAAAAAGCGGAGCGAAGGCGTTTAGAGATGGAATTGAAAACTCAAGTTTTCATGCAACAGGTGGAAGCTATTAAAGTGAGAGCTGAAGGGGTTAGGAGACAAGCTGAAACAAGAAGACTACGTTTTCCCACTATAATGAAGCCTTTTGGTGGAGTTGCAAAAATGCCTTTGCCAGACGACGACGTAGAAATACTTGCTTGTCCAACCTGTTTGGCGACGAATGTGAATTGGCTTAAAGTTAACAGAAAAACAGCGCGAAAAGAGAAGCTAGCGAAAGGTGTGAGGGAAATTCCGTGGTGTTTCCGTTGTCGAAAACGAATGGTTAGAATGGCACGGAAAGAACTAAACAAGAGGAAACGTCAAAAAATGAAGGATAGATTGGAGATGAAGGAATGAGCACTTACACTCGTATGGGAACAATCTGCGCTACAGTAGTAGTCAGTATGGAGCCTGATAGAAGCGGAAATTTTGTTTGTGACGGCACCCTCGACGCTGTGGAATTAAGCGCTGCTATAACATATTTGGATACGTTGGGTGGAGGAGAAATGTTTGTTCTCCGCGGAACCTACGTTAACATAGGAGCACCATGCGTATCACTGAATACCGTGGCTAATATTTCGTTGATTGGAGAAGGAAAAGCAACAGTTTTTCAGTCAAATTGGGACTGTGTAGAAGCAAACAGTTCAACAGGACTATTAATAACTCATATTTGTACGCATTCAGATACAGCAGCTTGGGTTGATACGAATGACGGAATTGACTTAGATGATTGTCAAAACTGTATAGTTAGTCACTGTTGGGTTACTCAGACGCATGACCAGGGCATCGTTTTTGACACTGGTTGCACAGACTGTATCTGCGATGGAAATATCATAGGGGGCATACCTCACGCAACTGACAACTTAAGCAATGGAATATCTCTTATTACCGCTGGATATAGAAATGTCTGCGTAAACAATATTATAGACTGCAACGAAACTGGAGACATAGGTATCCGTGTTGCTGGTTCTCGTGACACTGTGTGTTTTGGAAACAAAATTTTGAACCCGAGAATTTACGGTATCTACTGTGCAACAGAATTGAACAGTTTCATTGACAATACCATAAGAACTACGGAAGACACGGCGCCTACAGCTCTCATATACATAATTAATGCTACCAGCTGCATTGTATCCCGAAATCATCTTATCAGCGCCCTTGCCACTGACGGAATTTACTTGGTTGGAAATGGCGGAACTGGTACATGTATTATAACAGACAATATCTGGCGAAGAGAACTAGCTAGTCCCACGTTAATCAGTATTCGACTCGTCGACCTATCTGACTCGATTATAGCTAACAATCTTATGAGAGGTGGAAACGGAGGCGACCATTTAGACCTAGCAAACTGTGACAACAACACAATAGTCTGTAACCACTTTGTTTACGCTCAAGGCGGCTACGGAATAGACATAGACGCGAACAGCGACAACAACAGAGTTTTCTTGAACACTCTGAGAGCAAACAGTCCTGGACAAATTAGAGATTTAGGCACTAACACAGCGCTTCCAACATTAGTGTTGCAGTTTATAGAAGGAGGCGATGCTGGTGGGCCTCAACACGGGCAGTTTATTCACGCTGACGCAAATCCAATGGGGTGGGAAATAAACTTGGCTGCTGAATGGGCTATAGCTTTAGGTGTGATGCCTCCTGGATGTCAACAGACTGTTAGAATTAAAGTTTGGGCTGCCGCATCAGCGGCTACAGTTAACAAAATGCGAGTTGAACTTATTGTAACAGGAGCGCAAGGCGGTGAAGCTTGGAATGCAGAAACAGTACAAGTGATAGATAAGCCAAGCAACGAAACAAACTTCGCAATAAACGACATTATCACCTGGACTTTTGATGTAAACGATGATGAAGACATTGACGACTTACTCGCAGGTGACTGCCTAGAAATAAAAGTGAAGCATGAAGATGCGGGAAATGGGGACATAGCAACAGATGCCGTGTTCAGATGCGTCACATTTGAATATGTTTAAAAACTAAAAGGCTGAATATTAAGGTAGGAGAAAAAAAATGGCTAAAATCGTTGCATCACTTCTCATCACATGGAACGAATGGTACTTCGGCGGAGCATCTAATTGGGGTGACGTTGGACTGTTTACTCCTACGCTTGGAAGCTACATTAACAGCGACCCAGCCGTGATTGCACAGCAAATAAAATGGATGGATGAAGCGGGAATAGACTTATGCTTCGTTGCGCTTGACTATGACAACTGTTTGAAATGGATGAACCTGTTCTTGGCTGAAGCAGAGAAACAAAATTCTAAGGTAAAAATAGCACCTTATTTAAACGGCTCAAAAAACTTCGGAGCAGATGTCAACCGCGTGTTAGAAGCTATTGAAACTATGATGAACGCAGGCATCTTTGACCATCCTAAATGTTTCAAATGGAATGGACGACCAGTAGTGTCTGGATATTTGTTCAAACCTATCGAGTTCGGGGGCAAATGCCACATTGAATACTGGATAGAAGTACATCAAAAATATCCACAACTGTTCAAAATAGCGAACGGTTGGCATCCTAACTATTGGGAGAAATTAAGCGACGTCGTAGATTGCATGAGTCCATGGGCAGTTCAATACTATCCAGATGACCCTGTTAACGGCAACAAAGCATTATATGAAAACTGTGTAAGCCAATGGAATTATCCAGTTAAAGCATACGCGGCGATTCCAGGATGCGATGACACGGGAATACCTAAAGGCAGTAGCAAAGTAAACCGTGAGAATGGAGAAACATATAGGAAAGCATGGAGCTTAATCAAAACATTAAGCGTACAGCCCAAAATAGTTTTCACCATATACAATGAATACGGAGAATGCAGTGGCGTAGAATCTATAAGTGCGAGTAGAAGCTCAACTACAGGGGCTTTCGGCGACTTCTACATTAAACTTACAAGACAGCTTGGCGATGCTTGGAAAGGAGTCACGCCTAAACTTCCGTTAGCTATTAGTGGTGTTGGTGTTGGTGGTCTTATCGGCTATGGTTTAAGCCCTGAAACTCCACTCGTATCTGTATTTGTCGGAGCTTTTATAGGTGGAGCAATAGGTTATATAATTGGTAGCAAACTATAGTTAAGGGATGGGGTAAAGTGGTGAAACTGAAGAATACTGCGTCGGCAAACATAAAAGTCACTGAACTTGTTAGGAAAGAAACGGTGCTTGCGCCAGGCGAAGAACTTGAAATAAACCCTGCAACTCAAGTTATTGAAGTCAGCGAAGCTCCCTAACCTTCCCTTTTTTTAGCAGCTACCACGACAATGATAATGACGGCTGTAACGCCTACGGCAGCAACAACTAGAGGCCACGGAAACGGTTTTGGTTCTTCTCCCTCTTCAAAGACCGCTTCTAACGTTGAGTCAGAGATAATTGGTGCTGACGTTGGGTTCTGGTGGCTGTAAGGGTCTATGATTCCTCCGTTAATCAACCAATGTTTAAACTTGTAACCGTTATCTGAGATAGCCTTCACAGTTACGGTTGTTCCAGCATCATAGTAATAGGTGCCTGGTGCTGGGTCAGTTGTTCCTCCAAGTCCAGCCGTTATAACCAAACTAACCTGTGCTACTGCTGTAACTGTAAAACTTACAGTGTTAGTGTAAGCTTCCTGAACAGCTATAACGCCTTTAACTCTCGCCTCGTATAACCCCGCATTTGGTACTGGAGCTTGAAAAGTCGTCGTTAACGTGCCATCTGCCCCTATAGTTTCTGTTTTAGATTCACCGTCAATCCATACTGCACTCCCAGCGACTCTTGCCTGAATCGTTAAGGTTACTGGCGTGTTTGCTGCGGCAGGTTCATTAATGGTCACGGTGAAAGTGAAAACGGTTCCAGGCGGACCAGAATCAGGGGACACAGACAAAAGGAACTGTTGTAGGCTTACTAATCTTAAAGCCATTTTTACCACAGTTACAGTTATGCCAATTCTAATTTAAAAGTTTTCTATAACACACGCTAATTTTTAACCTTAAACCTTTTAAATGTAAAAGAACATTCTTATTTGTGGTGCAGTCATGGTCAAAGTTAATCCGTTACGCAACCAGCCTGACACTATGCCGTTGAAAGACGCTTGCATCGTCGCCCTAATCTTAACATTAGCCAGTTTCTTCACCGTGTTCTATCCAACAATGACTTTCGCAGGAGTCTTGGAAAACCCTGGCGCAGCAATCTGGTACAGTGTAGGCTATTTTGGAGGGCAATTCTTCGTTAACTTGATTGTGTTGGGAGGACTTGCTAAATACACCAACTCAAGATACAAAGAAGCTGCCTCCGAATAGAAACTATTTTATACTCAGCCATAACCCAGTTAATAACGAGCGCGCGCGATAATGGGCGGACAGGGTAGCATGAAAAAAAGGGAAGTCCTCTTTCTTCTCTTTTCTCCCTACTTTCCCCCTCTCCGCCTAAACAGAGATGGCACAGATGGTTGAACGCAAAACAGTCGTTGACGGCTGGACAGTTGCACATGGAATAGTAGGTTTCTGGTCAGGCATCTTAAGAGTTCCCTCAAACTACTGGTCAATCGTGTGCGTCGGCTTTGAAATCGTTGAACGTTTAATCCTTCCAGTTTTAGAGCCTCCGTGGTATGAAGTGTTCGCCAACAGCGCCGTAGATGTGGGTGTAGGCGTCATCGGAAACATTATTGGCAATGAAACAATAAAACGTGTGGGGAAAACGTAAATGAGACCTGAAAGTGGATGCAGCCATAGTGGACGTATCCGTGTTTCAAACGATATTTTACGTCATAAACCACAAGAAAGCATTTTTAAACATAGATTCCAAATTCTGAGGGATTAATATGCCACGGAAAAAAGTGTTGGCTGCACCGTTAGAGCCTTCCGCCGATTATTGGACTAAATTTCTTTCCGCTCAAGGCTTCTCAGGCTTGCCTTCCCCGTCTAAACTTAAAACGTCTCCATTCAACAAAAAAGAAACGTTCCAGCCTATCGTTGAAGGGTCTGCCGAGTTAACAAGCGACCAATGGCGATTCATCCACCGCGTAGCAGAAGCATTAGTGCCAGTAGCAGGATACTCGCCAGACATAAAAAAGAAACTAATCAGAACACGAGAAATTTATAGAAAGGGGCTTGAAGATGTTTTCCGAGAAAAACGCGACTTTAAAGAATGGTTCACAGACACAAGAAGAAAATGCGCTATCCGCGAGGTTGAATTGATGGATATTCTCCACGAATGCTTGCAAGGGCTTCAAAGCAAAGAGTCACTGGAACTGAAGGAACAGTTTGGAAAAGTTGTAAATCGGATGCAAATGGCACGAGCAGGAATGGTCCGCTAATGTTTGTCAAACCTAAAAAGGGAAAAATACATTTCACGTTAGACGGAAAAATAACTCTTTGTAATAGAGTTGTCGGGAAAAACTGGGTTGAAGTTGGAAAAGAAGAATGGCCTAAAGATTTGGCTGACCCAAGAGCGTGTATGTATTGCCACGCTGTATGGCGTATAGAACATTCAGGGCGATACAATGGTTGAACGTAAAGCGCACGCACGCTAATAAAGGAGATTAAACACATGGAAGCAGATACTCCTGAATATTGGCAGATGCGTATTGAACGGTGGAAGTCGATAAAAGATGATATTGTTGAAGTCTGGGGGAAAAATACTACTTAGACCACCTTAAAAAATTCGAGAAAAATCAAAAGGATGCGGATAAGGAGAATAAAGCGTAATGAAAAGAATTTATCTCACAGGAAAAGAAATTATTGAAGTGTTAAAGAAGAGTAACTTGCCTGAAATAATTCGTCACCTAGCGGGCGAAGAAGTTGACCGCCAAAAAACTTAGAAGTGTCCTAAATTTGGTCGCATGCTGGCTTATAGAACCAATAGACGGCTTTCCAACATGGAAGGCTCATTGGAGGTGTACTCCTCACCACCGCAAAACCACAAATTTTACATCTCCAACTCTTTGCTTGTACTTGTATACCATGAATCTCTTTTATATCTGCTTTTTCCCATACATGAGGGAACCGCTTAGCCATTCGCACAAGGAAACCTTCGACCCAATCATCAAATTTCTTTGACCAATCATTACGCCAAGTTCTAATGTCGGTGTATTCATCGATGTCTTTTGTAACCAACTTCACAATTTCATCGTGAAGTCTTGACCTTTCTATTCCTGATGTATGTCGTACACTAGCATATCTCAAGAGAAGTTCTAATGGAATCTCTTTACCATAAATATTCAATTCATTCTCACCCTTTACGTTTAAACTATATCAAGAATCCTTAGAAAAAACATAACCTTCAATTCCTTCCAAATAATCATCCTTCTTACCAGTTAACACAATTCTTTTTTCCGACTTCACCTTAAAACCAAGTTTCTTACTCAATACTTGTTTCGCAGAATAAGCCGTTCTCCTATCAATCGCTTCAACAAAAGCCTCTCCCCCATTCTTAATAATCTCAACAATCTCAGGATAAGGAACAACCCTATAACTCTTAAACACCGTGTTTAATCCTTTAACATCCATCACTTTCAAACGTTTTTTCTTCATTTTTATCATTTCCTTTTTCTTTAGATACCACTCATGTTTAGTTGCCTTTATTTTTTCCTTATTTTTTAGTTGATAATTTTTAATTTCTTTTGTATGTTTTTGGCGATAATTTTTATTGTTTATTCTTTTAAGATGTAATTTATGACCTTTGTCGTTCGTAACTTTTGGTCTTACTCCTTTATGATGTCCATTGTTCCATATCTGAACTTCACCTAAATCTTTAAGGCATAAACAAACTTGAGTTTTGTTTAAAGTAGTTACTTCTTTGAAAACATATTTATCTGATGTGGGACTTATGAATAAAACTGCCATTCTAGTTCCGATAAGTTTCCATAAAAAAGGAAGTTTTCTTTCAAGATGCTCAGTAACATCAGTAGTTACCTCAATCACCCATTTGCCTTCTTTTTCAGCATAGAAATCCCATGGAAACGTACGGCGTTTAAGATGTTTGCTTTTGTTGCTGTAGTCATTTAATGGAATTATATTTTTAAAACCTAAATTAGGGAGAATATGCTCTAATGCTTTATTTTCGGCTTTTACCCCTAGCGCAAACCTACTATGATAGTTTTTTAGAGGCTCATACTTTTCACCTCTCCAAATATCTTTTAATCTTGTTCGGTATTTTTTTTGTTTACCTTTTTTCCAAACCATAAGCAAACCAACCTCTATCGAACTCATCCGACAACTCAAGACACACCACAGACATCCCTCGTCTCTATATGACGGTTAACTAATTAATAAATACATTGTTAATATAGAGCAAGGTGAAAATGAATGCCTCAGGCCAAATGGAAACGCATTAATCCCGCAGGGTTACTAGTGTTGGCACAACCTGGCGGGGCAATGTTAATGGCAACAAGTGCTAAGAAACACGTTACGCTCTTTATTCGTAGTAGGCGTGCTCCTGGTGCGGGTCATCCTGATGTGAAGGCTGCTTTTGCTGCTGCTGCGCGGGGTACTGTGGGTGTGTTGGATAGGAGTGCTAGGAATGCTACGATTGCATCGGCTGTTCGTGGTAAGGGTCCAGGACGTAGAGTTTACAGAAGCAAGAGCAAGGCTCATCCAGGCAAAATCATCAAAGAAACTCCAACACGATAAACACTCTTTTCTCCCTTTTTTTTAAGTTTTAAATAATTCGTCTAGTTCTTCCAATGTTATGCCTGAGAACCAAGGTACAGGTAGTAACTCCTTATTTTTCCAAGCATCCCTCACAATGTCTTTTATATCTTGCTCGGTAGCTATTATTCCAAACTCTTCTTCTAGCTTAACCCTGATGTCTTTCAAAGTTGGTGTTTTTCGGAAGAACTTAGCGTTTTTTAATACTACTGTGGCAGCCTTAACAATGCTGTTGTATTGGACTGGTTCTATTAATTCTCGAAACGGTTTTGTTGACCTCCAAACAACCGTGATTTCTGGTTCAGGTTCTATTCTTACAAATTCATAATCAGGACGTCCCCTGTCTCTTGCTTCTTCTGCTTCCAACATAGTCTCATAAGTTTCTGTGATTTCTGCTTCTGCCCGTAAAAGAGGACGTAAACCGTAAGGCACTGGCACGCCTTTCCACAAGCGTAAGGGAGGTAAACGTTCTCCTTTAATTATGGCATCTGTGAACAAATCGAACATTTCCAGCATGTGCTTCCAGTTTTTAAAAACGGTACGTACAATGTAGTCTTCAAATTTTTTCATATATTCAAAATAGCTTATTCCTCGTTCTTGCAGTCTGTAACGGAACGCTTTTTCAAAATCTACTCTCTCGCGTGAGCTTGGTGCTCTTGGAAATGGGACTGCTTCAGGGTCAGGTTCACTTGGAGGATAAGCTGGTGGAATGCCTACAACCAAACGTGGTTCTGGAGGAACGCCAACACGGACCACTCTAGGCGGTGGTGGCTTGGCTACTTTACCTCTTTTTCTCCAGGCTTCTCGTGTAATTATTCCTTTAGCTAACGTTTCAACAGCCGTCTTTGCCTCTTCGTAAGGAGTCATTTTAATTCGTTCCATTTCAACCCTGAACAATGCTAATGCGTTCGCTGGGACTTTTCCCAATTCTTTAAACAACACCGCTTTGAAAACGTCTGAGAGCTTTTTCTTTTCCTCTTCCGTTAACTCTTTAGGCGGTGGTGTTACTGGAACTTCTACGCCTACACGTTCCGCAAATCCTTTCTGAACCTTATCCAACACCCAATCAACATTTCTTGTTTCAACAACTTGACCAACCACATAATCCATAATGCCTTCGCTGAAACCTTTCAAAACGCGAATTTTTACTGGTGCAACTTCAGGCGGTTTAGCCTTCTCTTCCTCACGTAACCGTTCACTTTCAGCAAGCAGGTGCTCTAGCTCTTTAATTTTCTTGAGCCTTTTCTTACCGCGAGTAACCTCACGTTCAAGCGTCACAATTTTACCAGTCCATTTCTCAACTAATTCTGGATATTTCTCGCGTACTTGCTTCTCCTGTAAAGCCTTAAACTCTTCATACATTACGTCTGCTTCTTTATCAGTCAACGGCTTGTCCATTACATCAGCCAAAATTTGCTTATTCTCTGCATACGTGAGTGACGAGTCTATTAACATTTCAAAATCTATAGCTTCAGGGTCTATCTCTTTCAGTTTACACTCTCGCAAAAACCATTGATAAAGTCCTTGTAGGGAAGGAAACTTCAAGTTTATTCGTTTTTCACCTAATCTTCTAACCCAGCGTTTATAAAGAGCATTAATATCAATGGGGTTAGGCCCGCTTTCTTCTCCAAGCGGCTTTATTTTTGCTGCTTCCACATATCCGTTTAGAACTTCACCTTTAAACATCTGTTTCAATGTTGGTTTTTCAGCTTCTCTTCGTGTGGCAACTGCTAAACCTAATTTAAGGAAGATTCGAGCATTCTCTTTTGGAATAGCGTAAACTCTGTCTTTAACGAATGGTCCATACGTGTTCATGTCTGTGCCGACGATGGCAGGGGCGTCCTTTAACATTCGTATTTCAACAAAAACCGTTGAACTCATCGGAGCCACCACTTTCCTTTTACTAAAAGTTTTTCCGCTATCGTTTCAGGCATAAAGTACAGCGACTCTTCGGGCGGTCTTGGAATATAATAAGGAATGGGTAGGGGTTTAGCTGGTGGAACGGTTACAACCGTTAAAAACCCCTCGGTCTTCAATCTGCTTAGAGCTTCACCAACAGTATCGGATTTGACGTCTGCCCATTCTGGAAAAACAGGTTCTCTTGTGTCTGCCCAACGTTGTCGTAGGAAACCCGTAACAATTGATTTACGTAGCCATCTGAATACTAGAGCATAAGCCAACACGGCATCGCGTGCGCTTACTTTGTAGCCTGCACCCTTTTTTTGTGATATTAAATCGTCAAACTGTATAACGCCTGGGTGAAGGTGGTCTTTGCTTTGTTCTTCCTGCCAAACAACCTTTCTGCCAGCGACAAGTCGTTCTCTTGGATAAGACACCGTAACAATCACAGGCGTTTCATACACGAGATTTGATGGGGATGCCCACTCAGTAATTCTAGTTTTAAAAATTTTTAGTTTAGCAACGCGGTCACTGTTCAAGTAGTGTGGGATGCGAAGGCGTTCAGCTCGGACTATCTCAACACTCATTTTAGCCCCTAAACAAATAAAGACGCATAAGCTATTTAATAATTTAGCAAAACCTAGCAACATAGGTTAGGTGTAAGCACATGGCTGAAGAAATTATGTATGAGTGTCTTAGGTGTGGGAAGAAGGCTCCAGGAAAAGAATGGATGCGCACAGGGGACATAGGAGCATTCAAATGTCCAGTTTGCAGCTTTAAAATAAGCAAAAAAATAAGGCCTCCCATAGCGAAACGTGTCAAAACTACATAAGTAAACTTTTTAAGGCTACAATGTAATATTTGTGTGTAAGGTGATGTTTTGTCAGAGACAAGCATACGCATCAAACAGGCAACCTACACAAAGATTATTCAAGCAAGAGGTAAACTTGAAGCTCAGGATGGGAAAAGACGGTCAATCAACGACGTGCTTAACGAGTTAATAGACTATTTTGAAAAGAGGGAAAAATAATGTCTGAAAAGCGTGGGTGGGGCTGGCCTCGAAATAGCCGTAAGACCCACTACTTCATAGATGGACGGTCTCTTTGCGGAAAATGGATGTTCTTCGGAAAACTGGAAGATTCTCAGGATAATAGTCCCGATAACTGTGTGTCTTGTACAAAGGCGATTAAGAAACTACGAGAGAAAGAGAAGAAATCAATGTTAAAGGATGTTGTTTCGTTTAAAAGAGGAAAAACGAAATGAGTTTCACGTTGAAGCGTAACCAAATTTGGCTTGACGACCGAATGTTAGGTTGGATAACCACGACTATGGATGGCAAAAAAGTTTTTGTAAGCCCGCGGAATAGGCAACATCATTATTTCCGAAAGCATGGGGGATTTGGCTTATCAGAAGACGTATTAGAGTTTCTACGGCGAAACTTGTTTGATGAAGTGCATTTACGCATTGGAAAAAGGGAGACGTTGATTAGTAAACTGAGCTACTGGAACATTTACGGAATCAAATACCACAAAAAACCCGAGTTTGAACCTCAAATCATTCTACCTGAAAAACACATGAAAAAGAAAATGTTAAGTTTAAGTGAGGTAATGGAATAATGGCATGGGCATATTGTTCTATTTGTGGCAAGAGTGTTGAAACTGTACCTATAACTCCAGAAAGGGTTAGAGCAAAATTATGGCTTGTACCGCTTAAATGTGGCCATATCTTCAATTGGGAAACTGGAAAGTGCTACAACAAGAACGATTTTCCAATAATTTCTCTACAATCTGTGGAGTGATACAATGAAGTTGACGCTTAAGGTTCCAACATTACGGTTTGAAATGACAGTTGAAGGTGACAATTCAGAGTTGGTTATAGATACAGTGTTGTTCGGGTTGATGTTGCTGAAAGAAAAGTTGAGGGTGAGTCATGGGCAACCGTAGTCAACAAAAAATGACAGACTTAGATGTTGAGGGTAGGATTGTTAGGGCTGAAGAAAGGAAGAAGCGAGAAGAAGAGGAGAAACGTAAGCGGATGCTGAAAGTGGCGAAGCATTTAACGCGCGCTAGGAAAGTAACTTGATGTCTGAGTTTGCAGGTCTCAGTTACGAAGAGCTTGTTGCGGAGATTGAAAGGGAAAAAGGTGTATTAACAGATTTAGATGCTCGGTTAGCTGAAGTTCAGAATGCAGAAGCACAAGCTAATGAACGTGTTGTTCGTGAACGTGACCCAAGACTTTGGGAAAGGCGGAGACAGAGAGCAGAAGCCATCAGTGCTTTGGCGTTAGACGTTGCTGAAAGAGAAGCAAGAATTAGTAGACTGGCAACAAGGATAGGTGAATTAGAAGCTTATGCGGTTCGCCCTGACATCAGTGCTGTTGAACGATACATTACACGGCGAACAATCAGCATTCTGAGAAGAACAGTTGGTGCTTTACGTGGATGGCAAACACGAAAAGAAAGAACCATCCGAAGCTTGAGAGGATGGCAAACTCGTGAGTTAGCTTTAGAACCGCGCTTAAGAGAGTTATATGACACTTTAAGTTATTGGACACGAGAAACTAGCCTGTTAACAGCCCGAATAGAAACGGAAAAGGCTAGGCTAACACGAAAAAAGGAAGAACTGAAAAAACTTGTAAAATATCAGCATAAAATTATTGTGTGTAATATTGACACGACAAGAGCAGGAGTACGCATTGTTATTTCAATTACGTTGTGGTTTGACGTGAGAATTGATGTTCAAGAAAGGTTTGAACGGGAAGCCATCGGTAAGATTCACAGGTGGCTGGACCAGAGTTTCTACGGCAACATCAGTGGAGTTCCTGAACATGCTAAGTTAAGTGAAGAAGAAAAACGGCCTGCGCCTAGCGTGGTAAAAGAGTTAACGGAGAAAGACGAGTTGGTTACTGACATTCATTATAAATGGTTTTGGAGTAGAACCCGCAGAGGCGTGGAAGAAAACACTGAGGAACGAGAAGGAGACATCACCTGGGAAGAAGACATACCGTTAACAAGCGGGGCAGGAGCTAGAAGAGGAAAAAAACGGGGGGAGGTGTAGGATATGAGTGATTTTGACTTGTTTCTGAAGGCTTTGGTTGAGACGTTGAAAGAGTGGAAAGAGAAAGGAGTACCAACGCGAATCGTACGGCTAACGTGTGACCAGTGCGGTGCAATGTTGCGGATTGAACTTAGAAGTGGGCTTGAAATAGATGGTGAGTATCTTCGCTGTCCCTGCTGTGGAGGTCATCAATTCACGTCTAAAGAGGCCACAAAATGACCCGAACAATTCCATTTAAGCCTAAAAGGGCAGAGGGTCTTGATTTAGACTCTAACTCGCAACTGCAAATGTTAAAACGCTACTACAATGCGCGCGCGCTGGGGAAAACTATTACTTTAAAAAGGAGTCCGTCGGGTAGAGGATACCACATTCACGCGAAAGAAGGGTTTACATTGCATGAGGCTATGATGCTAGGAGATTGCCCAGGTCGCATTTGGTATTGGCTTCAGCAAAATTACACATTCACTTTTTCCAAGAGGTTGAATTGGTGGGGCAGAGTTGTTGGGAGGGAAGAGGAGGAAAACGTATTGGCAAAACCCTTTTGGAGTAAATTCGTGAGGAGAAGAAGGAGGTGGAAGCATGGTTGAAATGAAAGTGGTTGTAGTTGCATTGGTGAAGGTTCACAGTGTAAAAGATGCGCCTTTAACGAGGGAAGAGTTCAGCGAGTTCATTAAGAACACACGAAAATTATACAGCGACTTGTTGAAGACAGATAAAGTGGTGCTGTTTGTCGTATGACA
>JABUBK010000084.1_pt1 | contig 17307 bp, 25 predicted proteins | sample 7332671 | NCBI WGS metagenome assembly JABUBK01 (sample SAMN07256342, study PRJNA390944) | subsurface metagenome | isolation source: Methane hydrate marine sediment | place: Pacific Ocean: Eastern North Pacific, ODP site 1244 | collected 2002
CACTAAAAATATAGCTTAATGATATACCATAGGGAGTATAGATAATGAGTATTAATAAAACCAGAGGCTTACTATACAGATTAGCTAAACTATTGGGGGATATTTCAGCGGTAAGCAGTGGGAAGCCAGGTAAGGTAACAAAGAGAGTTACCAGAAGAATGACCGGGAAGGCAACAGGAAAAGTGTTTAGAAAGATATTTAAGTGATATTAAAATTTATCCTGCCAACTGTTTGTCAGTGATAGTTAAAAATAATGAAAAAATAGCTAAGTTTTCCCTATACAATAACATTATAAAAATTTTTAAAGCCACCAGAAACGATTATAGAGCTTGTTTTTTAGAATATAAGGAAAAATATAACAGGACCAGCGCATGACCAATTTAAGAGAATATTAAAAAATAAAAAGGGGAAATTAAAATGCAAGAAAATTTAAAACATAGAGAGGCGGCCTTTGAGTATTATTATGGATTAGGAAGTGATAGAAGCCTGTCAAAGGTTGCCAGACAGTTTAAAGTGTCAGAAACGAATATAAAAGAATGGAGCACACCAATTTCACTGGCAGGATCGGATACTTGCAAGAGATAAGAAAATTGCAGATGAGCTGTCAGAGAAGGTAGATAAAACAGATACCAGGGATAAAAGAAAAGCATGAGATATTTAGGGTTTAGAAGAAGTAATACCAGAAGAGCATAAGCACCTATTAATAGAGTTAGAAGAATTATATATCTTGGACATATATTACCAATTTGTGATAATAGTTATATAATAAATAACATAAATACAATTATTAATAATTGATTATTAAATTAACACGATATGAGGTGGAAAAGATGAATGAAGAAAACAAAGAAAAAGTAAAGGAAGAAGAAAAAGTAGAGAAAAAAGAAGTAAAAAAAGGAGAAAAGAATTATTTTTTAGGGATACTAATTTCTTTATTAACTGGATTGTTTTTAGGCTTTATCATTGCAATATTATTTGCACCTAAACCAGGAAAAGAGATTAGAAAAGATATAAAAGATAAAACTGAAGAATTTGTTGAAAAAAGTAAAAAAGGTGTAACTGAGGCCATAGACAAAACAAAAGAATTTGTGGAAAAAAGCAAAGAAAAAGTAGAAACACTAAAAGAAGTAATTATTCCAAAAAAAGAAAAGGAAGAAAACAAAGAGAATACCGAAGCTTAATTATCAATTTCAGAAGGGTTCTAAAATCTAAAAAACAATTATATATAAATGCAAATTGGAGTGAACCCCTCTAGTTAGACACATTATATACTAAAAATAGTTAAGTTAAAATAACTGATGAGAGTAACTGGCAAGATATGCAAACGTATTACATACTGCGTTTGTAATACACTTTGCGGTTATTTTGGGGGTATCCCCAAACCCCTTACCAATCAAAGAAGTAAATATTTATTCTACTTAGTCATTTCTGTTTTAACCTCAAGGTCAGGCAATAATCTTTTTTAAATAATAAATATTTAGCTATTGTTTATATTATACGTTATAATAACTCCATAGGAGATTAATTTGTATGATAATTATATTTGATAAATATAAAAAATTGTACTAATATGTACATAATAGATAATAATGGATAATTAAAGGATATAACTTGATTAAGTCTAAAAGTATGAAAATTGGAATAGTTAACCAAAAAGGCGGGGTAGGTAAAACTACGGTTGCCCAAAACCTGGCAAGTTTTTTAACTAAAGAATATGGAAAGAAGATTTTAGCCATAGATTTAGATCCACAATCAAGCCTCACCACGTGCTTGGGTTATAGTCCTGATGATCTGGAGAATACAATAACCAAAGCACTTAAAAAAACAATAGATGGTGAGGAAATTAATATAAGAGAATATATTTTAAAAAATAAGGAAGGAATTTACCTAATTGGATCAGATATCCTATTAACTAAAATTGAAAGAGCCCTGGCCCCTGAGACAATGAGGGAATTTGTTTTAAAAAGAACCTTAGAAGGCCTGGAAGCTCTAAATTTTGATTTTATACTGATAGATACGCCACCATTTTTAAGTTTACTCGTTGATAATGCGTTGACTTACATAGATAGGGTTTTAATCCCGATATCACCAGAGTTTTTGTCATATAAAGCATTTTCAATACTTGCAGGTAGCCTAAAAGAGATTAAAGATAAAACAAACCCTGATCTTGAAATTATAGGGATAATTTTTAACCTGGTGGACCTCCGGACCTTCCACCATAAAAATATCATGGAATATTCTAAAAAAACTCTAGGGGATAATGTTTATGTCTTTAACTCAATAATTAGAACTAATACCCTGATAAGGGAATCTCAACTGAAAGGCCAGAGTATATTAACTTATGACCCTAATTCAATTGGAGCTAAGGACTTTAAAGACTTTGTTAATGAATTTTTAAAAATAACAAATTCAGGGAGTGATTAAATCATGGTAAAAAAGACAAAAATTGAAGAAATTTACAGCGACTTACCTAAAGTTGAAACTAAAGATAAAGGGAAAAAAGATAAATTTGTAAGAGTCAATTTTTATATCCGGGCAGATGAGAAGGAAAAATTAAAACAATATGCTGAGCAAATAGCGCCACGACATTTAAAAGTAACCCAGTCGGAAGTGATCCGTTATATGGTTGAAGTATTTGACCTAGATAAAGCTAAAAAAGAATTTTTTAAAGTTTAAGGATAATTAATGAAATTAGAAAATATAATCTACTGTGGAGATAATCTAACCTGGTTAAAAAAATTTCCTGATAATTGTATTAATTTAATTTATATAGACTCTCCATTTTTTTCTTTCAGGCACTATATATTGTGAAAACATTTCGTATAAAACGTTAGGCGAAAGTTTCAAGATTGATGAGAACAAGAGGCAAAAATGTTTATATTTATAAATGTAGTAAAATGTATAGAGAGAAAACTTATGAGGGGTAATTATGGAAGATAAAGCTATGTATACCACTAAAGCTCAACCTTATTTTCAAGAAAATTCAATACAGACTTACAACGCCGATTTTTTAAGAACAAATTGTGTTAAAGAAAGAACAGTTGATTTGATCGTTACTTCTCCTCCGTATAATGTGGGAATTAAGTACAATTCTCATGATGATAGAATGACCTACGAAGATTATTTATCTTTTACCAGAGAATGGCTTACAAAATGTTATAAACTAATAAAAGAAGATGGAAGATTTTGCCTAAATATTCCTCTCGATAAAAACAAAGGCGGGCAGCAAAGTGTCTGTGCTGACATTACAACAATTGCAAAGCAAGTGGGATGGAAGTATCATTCCACAATCATCTGGAATGAACAAAATATCTCAAGACGGACTGCATGGGGCTCATGGCTTTCTGCTTCAGCTCCTTATGTTATTGCTCCAGTTGAAGTTATTGTTATTCTTTACAAAGATCGGTGGAAAAAGATTGGTGGGAGTAGAAAATCGGACATCAGTAGAGAAGAATTTATGGAGTGGACGAATGGAGTATGGAATTTTATGGGAGAGAGCAAAAAAAGAATTGGACATCCTGCACCATTTCCCGTGGAATTACCAAAGAGATGTATAAAACTGTTTAGTTTCGTTGGCGATACTGTTCTGGACCCTTTTCTTGGAAGCGGTTCAACTTTAATCGCCTGTGTTTTGACAGATAGAAAAGGGGTTGGGGTTGAGATTGATAAAAATTATTGTGAAATTGCAAAAAAGAGGTTAATAAACGAAGGGAACATCTATCAGCTTAAGTTAAATATGGTTTAGAAGGTCAAACGATGAAAAATCCGAAAACTACCATTGCCGATTTGATAATGGAGTATTTCAGAATGCATCCTAAAAAGGATTTAGAACACGGCCCGGTTGTTGATTGGGTTGAAGAGCAATACCTCAAATTATACAGTAAAAAGCCTCGGGATAGTTGGCGGGGTATTCGCAGGTTACACCAAGAAGGCATCCTGATAAAGGTAAGAAAAGGTGTTTATCGATATGATCCAGACATAATTGAGTATAAAGAACTGTATGAATTTACTCCCGATGTTAAAGAGGCAATTTTTAAAAGGGATGGATATAGATGTGTGGTTTGTGGAAGAGAGAGAAAGGATGGTGTGGAGATACATGCTGATCACAAAATACCATTGGACAAAGGTGGAACAAATACAATAGATAATGGTCAAACTCTGTGCTCAGAGCACAATTTCCTTAAAAAGAATTATTCGCAGACAGAATTTGGAAAAAGATTTCTCATAAGGTTATATAATGACGCAGTCGAGGAAGATGACAAAAGAATGGTTAAATTCTGCAAGGAAATTTTTGACATCTATGATAAATATGGAATCAATAGCCACATAAAGAGACCCAATCATGTATAGTCATTATTTGAAACCTTCGCCTAATGGTTTGCATATTGAACTTTTAACAGTTGATAAACTGCTGGAATATGAGGAGGAAGCAAGGCAAGGTAAGATTTTATAAAATAACTTAATAACAAGATTTAATAATTTTGTTACTTGTTTTGAGGGTACAATTACCTTAAAAAATGCCTAAAAAAATAATGTACTCATTTAAAATTGAAAAAGAACTTATAGATAAAGCCAAGAAAGAAGCTAAAAACTTTCTATGGCTACATCTACTTTTATAAGGCAGGCTATTGTTGAGAAAATAGATAGTGATAGTAGATTAAATAAGATTGAGAAAAGATTAGATAAATTGGAAAAAATTAATTATTAAAGGAGATATTATGTCTTTTAATGGAGCATTAAAACAATTCAACGAAAATTATAGGCTTTTTGGTTTAGATCCAAAAACACAAACTGAAAAATTTAATCTTTATAATGGTCTTGCTAATTTAGCTAGAGGCTTGCAATCTTTGGAATCACAAATATACCAAATCAATAATAGATTAGGAGCAATGGAACAAAAATTAAATAGGTTATGATGAAAACCTCATTTTCTTATAATCGCTATTCTACTGAGATTGAGCATGGGATCGGAGGTGAATTAATTGGATGCTGAAATAATAATAATATACCTAACAGCCTTTATCACTACAGTCTCTCTGGCAAGCCTAGGATTTGTAGCATATAGCTACATAAATAAGAAAAGGCTAATGAGAAAATATTATGTGTTTTTTAAGTCAATGTGGATTGATAGAAAAAGAGGTATGCCTGATTACTGCAAGGATGTTCTTGGACTATTTTTGTTTGAATTGTTTGATGGCCAGGTAAAGAAAACTGATTTATATCATAAATAAAGGAGATAAAAATGAAGGAGAATAAAGATTCTCAGCAATGCTATATATGTGGAAAAGACTTTCGTGTTCTCAGAACTCCCAGAGATGTTTCAGAAGCTCCAGAAATAAGAATTATAAAAGGTAAAGGAGAATGGATATGTCCTAATTGTAAGAAAAAAATTAAAGGAAAAGCATTATAGTTCACAAGCAAGAATCATATTATGATAGAAGTATAAAAGAATCGTGTGATAGTATAGGATTAACTTTCCTGATTAAGGAAAAGCCGAATTTTTATTTAGATGTAGTAATAACTAAATCTCAAGCAGCTTTTTATGAAAAAAAATTTAGAAAAGATCCATTCAAATTTTTAAAAAGAAAAGGCTCAAAATTTTTTTTAGAGAAAATAGAAAAGGAAAATTATACTTCTGAAACAATTGATTTATCAGATGAAGTTAGAGATAAGAATCGAGACTTTTTTTCAGGAATATCATTGGCTTTTACGTTTCTACTAATTGCTTTAATATTATTTTTGCTCCCAAATTTTTTTAAAAATGTAATTGCAACTCGAACTGTTATGCTGATTTTTACTGTGCTTGGTATCGGTGGTTTAAGTGTTGAATTAAATAAATTTAAAAAAATAAAGCTAGATAATTTGGGTATAGGGATCGTCTTTGGTATACTTTGGGCAATTATATATTACTTATCTCCAATTTGGTGGGTTAATATTATTACTTTTCCTCTACTTTTTTATGCAGTTTATGGAATATTGCTTGGCCTTATTAATATTTTCAAAGCTATAATATTTAGTGACATTTCATTGAAGAGTAAGATTCTCGTAAAAATTCCACTGCTCGTAGGTCAATTATTAGGAATTGTGTTTGTTATTCTTCAAATAATAAAAATATTAAAAATTATTTGATTATATTGGAGGTTCAAATGGCATTTAAGGAAATATTTTTTGGGGTAGCAGCAGGTTTAATAGTAGGTATATCTGTTAATTTAATTGTATATTGGTTTATTAATTTTTTTAGAGAAAAGAATACAATAAAATATTTTAAATACGAAATTGATATAAATATAGAAAAAATCAATTCTTTTAAAAATGAATTACAAGCATATGAAAAAAAGGTACTAACTGATTCTTTAGGTAAATATTTTGGCTGGTTTTATCTAAGTGAAATTATTTTAACTACTGTAAATCAATTTCTCTATAGTGGCTTAATATATAAAAAATTTGATTATAAAGATGTAGAAGAATTACAAAAACTACAAAAAGATTTTTCACGCGATTCTGAAAAATATATTAATGATCAAGTTCGAGAAAATGTTATTGATTTTCGAAAGCAAAAGGTTGGTATAAAAGAAAGAGCACTTGAACAAATAAATTTCTGGAGAACTAAATTTGAAGATCATATAAAAAAGCTCAAAAATATTAAAGATAAATTATAAAAATAGTTAAAAAAATTATGGATACAGCATTATATACCCACTACCCTTACTCCAAATCTGCAAGGATAGAAAGGATAGAAAATTAAATATAATAATTATGCTTTTATAGATGGGAGAATTTATAATGGAGGAAAATAATGAAATATTATAAAGAAGAAAAAATAAATAATCATTATATGAAAATAAGCATATTTGATGGCGATTCAAAAGGAGCCGATTTTTATGCTATAGAATCTAGTATATTTGAGAATAAAAATGACCTTAAACTAGTTTTTATTGTTTATAATGAAATCTGTAAAAGTAAAGTAGCAGAAGAAAAAAATTTAATAAAAGATAAAAATTTGATGTATGAGAAATTGATAGAAAGTAAGAAAAAATTGATAAGAAGAAAAATTAGGATTAGAACTCTTGAAAATGAAAAATTACCACCTATGCTTAAAAATTATTTAAAAATTAACAAAAGAATCCCTTGGGAATAAAAATAAAACTATATTTTTTAGTGAATCTAAAAAATGAAAACCGCATTTGCATATCATAGATATAGCACTGAAATGCAACGTGATAGCTACACTCTTGAAGTTCAGCGTAGTGTAACCAAAAAATTAGCAGATAAATATGAAGCTAAAATAATCCAACAGTATAAAGAAAAAGCAAGGCAAGGTAAAATATTATAGAAATGATTAAAAAAAAATTACCAGGATTGGATTTAAGGCACGATAATTTTAATTTAATGGTTTACTATAGGCAAATAAGAGGTTAATAATGGAAAAAAATAAATCTGAGGAAATAAAGGCTATCCGAGCATTATATTATTACCAGGGTGCTTTTAAAGAATATAGGGAATTTAGAAAGCTTATAGACCAGGAAGCGAAAAAAAGAGGAATTGATAGCATTGAGTTATTAGATTATTTCGTTGATCATAAAGAAGAATTAATTAAATTATTTAAAAAGAAAGATATTGGTAAATTAGAAAAAATACCTGGAAAATTTAAAAAAATCTATATTCACCCTGAAATTGATAACCTTATGCATAACCTCTACAAGACCCAAAAACTGGCCAAGATAGATGAGGGCAGCGAGGCCGTGATCTGGGAAAGCCAGGGAGTACAATATATCATTAAAACAGATTATCTCTCAAAGCTGGAAGGCCTGCCGCCAAAGGTTTTTGTTAGCCAGATAAAAAATATCTCACTACTTATGGGATTTACCCAGGAACAGAATTTTAAATCAAAAAGAAAAAGGGCCGAATGTAAATTCACGCTCTCCTATTATGCGCAGAGAAGGGGATATTTAAAAGAAGAAATTCTTAGAGGAGGCAAATTTTTTATTGAATTAAAAAGGGATTTGTTTACCGGCGCTTATACAACATATCGAATTGATAAAGTAATAATTGAAGGAAAAGAATATACAGCATACGGAATACCTAATTTCTATCGGTTATATGAACCGGTTGATCCAAAAAATAAAAACTGGATAATAAGATTTAACGAACCTTATAAGGCCTGGATTTTACAAATCCTAAATGGAAAGGCAAATCAGTTTTTTATCAAAAACCGCAAGGCTATTGAGGATAGGAAAACCACTGATAGGCCTTATCTATTTTTATTTTATATGCAGCTAGTAAAACGAAAACGAAAAAATCTTCTTACCACGCCAGTTAGGATTGGCAGCCTGCTATTTGATATGAAACTTCCTGAAAAAATCCTGATAAGGCCTAAAGAATGTTTTGAACTTTTAAAAGATTGCTTAACTTATTTTAGCCAGAATTACCAACCGAGGCCGGAATTGGAAAGCTTTTATCTTTACAATGATTTTCACAAAACAAAAACAGCAAAGCTACCCCTATCAATATCAAAGGCGTTTAAACAATATCCCTATGAGGATTTTAAAGAGCTTATTAAAGCAATCGGAATAAGGGATATCCGAGAAGCGTATATCAGCTTTAAAAGACCGCATACAAAAAAGAAGCATAAATTAAATAAAGAAGAAAACGAACTATTGGAAAGAACATTGAATTGGTTTGACGGCCAGGTTACTAAGATACCCGCAGGAGATCAGGAAAGCCTGGTTAAGATGTATATAAAAAAAATAGGTTACGGGAATTACAGAAAACTTTTTGAAGCAGAGGCTAATAAAATTGAAGCTACTGCGGTGGAGTTTTTAACCAGAGTTTTGCCGGCTGAATTGAAGAAAATCACTTACACTTAAGGTACAAAATTTTTAAAATCACTTACACTTAAGGTACAAAATTTTTAAAATCACTTACACTTAAGGTACAAAATTTTAAACTAAAAAATGGTTGAAACGCACTATTAATAAGGCTTTCAAGAGTTTTCCACAGTTTAATACTAAATATTAGAGACTAAATATTAGAAAGACTAAATAGGAAAAGTAAGTTTTTCTTAATTTAAAGATTCAGAAACCAGATCAGAAACAGCTAGGGGAAGTGAATTTTTTAAGAATTGAATATACTTTATAGAATATCTTTAGAAGTGTGAAAAATTAGAAAACATATATAACTATTAATAAGGGATAGAAGAGAAGGATTAAAGAATAGGTATTTTTGCTTGGACATTAAGGTTGCTATAAGGTAGGGAATATAGGTATATATAATTTAAGCCTTTTTAAAAAATGAAAAGCAACAAATTAAAAGCAAACATAAATAAGCAAATAGTTTGAGTAAAATTTGTAAGGAGCTTCATAAGTTATTTAACAGCCTTAAAAGGTTTACATTTCCTTTTGATGACAGCCAAATATATTTAAATGGAATATATATCCTATTTGAAAATGGGGAGGCCGGGCATAGCTTAGATAGAATTGTAAGGATAGGAACTCATACAGGGGATTGTCAATTAAGGTCCAGGTTAAAACAGCACTTTATTTTAGAAAATAAGGATAGAAGCATATTTAGGAAAAATATAGGTAGAGCCATATTAAATAAAAGAAAAGACCCATATTTAGAAACTTGGGAACTTGATTTAACTACAAAAAATAATAGAGAAAAATTTGTTTTTTTAGTTAATAAAGAATATCAATCCCAGATAGAAAAAGAAGTCAGTAAATATATTCAGGAAAATTTTTCCTTTTGTGTTTTTAAAGTAAATGATAAAAATAAAAGGTCAATTTTAGAATCAAAATTAATTTCTACTGTTTCATTATGTAATAATTGCGGACCTTCTAAAAATTGGCTGGGTAGATATTCTATAAAAGATAAAATCAGGATCAGCGGATTATGGCAGGTCAACGAATTGTATAAAATTCCTATTTCAAGGAAAGATTATAAAGAGCTTATTTTCTTAACAAAGGAATAAGAGAATCGGTTAGCATGATAAGAATAACATATAAGCAATTAATAAAACTGATTAAAATGGCAGGAGAAAAACTAGGCAAAAAAGTTCAAAAAGAAAAGGAAAAAATAAGTTAAGAATTTAGGATCATAAAAATTTACTGGATAAACATTTTAATATTTCAAAATTTTAATTATTTTTGAATATGAATATATATGAAATAGAATTTATAAGTTATGTTTTTAATAATCTTACTGATTTTAATGACTCCTACAATCAATTTTTAGATGCTACCAATAACTCTCCGAATCTAACTATTGCTGAACATAGAAATGCACTCCTTAAATGGTTAAATAAATGGGGATGTAGGCAATTCTCATTAGATTATCATAATACAGTCTCTGAACACTTAAAGGAGTGGTATCAAAAATACATTAGCTTTTTACCTATAAAGAGTAGAAATATTTGGGAGCTTGAAGAAAAGGATTACGATTTAATTATTACTGCATATAATACCCTTACAAAAATTGTAGCATCTCAAAAACTTAGAGATGGAAAATATATTAAAACTACAATTGGCCCAACCGGAACATCTAAAATATTTTTTGCCCTTAGACCAAAGTCATTGATACCTTTAGATATTCCTATGCGGTTACAATTCAAATATAGCAATGATGCATTATCCTATATAAAGTATTTAAAACGGGTAAAAGATATCGCTTTGGATTTAGACAAGCAATGTAAATTAAATGGATTTAACATAGAAGATTTACCCAAACAAATTGATAGACAAGATACTACCGTGCCAGCATTAATTGATGAATATCACTGGGTAACTACAACAAATAAGGTCAAACCTCCAAATAAAGATACCTTAAAAAGATGGATGAATTGGAAACAATTTGATGATGAAAATTATGTATGTAAATAGCAAAAATACCCTATACAATAGCATTAAGATGAGATTTAAACCCTCCAGAATTGATTTTAAATCGTGTTTTTATGGTGGTTTTTTAAATGGATAATAATCCCCGTTAAATACGGGAGAAATACGGGAATTTATTAAATTTTAATTGTAGATAATGAACGTGATATATCACGTGAAAAACACGTTAATTAAGAAGAACGAATAAGGAAAGTCTAAGATAATGAAGAACCGTTTAAAAACGGTAATAAAACGGAAAATAAAAAAATAAAGGAACGATAATAACGTTAAATAACGTTAAAAAAACATCTAATATGAATTTGATAAAACAAATAAAAAACAATCTAAAGCGATAAAAAAGCACCTGAAAATACAGGTGAATTACAGGGCTGTTCTAACCGCAATATAATAATAATTATTAATGTAAAATACATTATAAATACATTAGCTTTAGACTTTTTAGATGTTATAAAAAGGATAAGGGAGCTGAGCCATATTGAGACTTTCGATACACAGCGTGCCCTATTTATAGAAAGGATATCTAAAAGATGGCTTACAGTGAGAAGGCAAAGGCACTGAGGCGGTGCAAAGCATTACGAAAAGATGGTAAACCCTGCCAGGCCTATGCGGTATGGGAAGAGGATTTTTGTATGGCACATTCAGGAAGACATCATCGAGGTCCTATGCCACATCCTTATGAACGGAGATTTGAAAGAATTTTGAGACGATCTCCAGTCTGCCATTGCCCTGCGTATAATTGGCCACACCGCCCAGGGGGTGGATTATGTCAGTGGCCAGATCCACCGACCAAGCACTGCACAATACCGGCCGGCACGCATGGCTGGATACGACTCCGCAGATATTGAAATTAGGATATTTAAAAAAACCTCTAAACGATTGTAGAGTGATTGTAGACCATTATAGAGCTTATTTTTTTTAGAAATATAAAAGAAATTAACTGTATTATTTGCGTATATTCTATTTTTATATCCTACAGATATGTGGAGATACCCTATAGTAATATGGCGTGATGGAAGATTTTGAAAGTATGCTAAAAGTACGCTAAAAGAGGCTAAAAATAAAAATAAAAAATAAGGCTAAAAAGTCTTATGCCCTACAGATATATAGAGATACTCTACAATGATGTGGCATAAAGAAAATAAAAATAAAAAATAAGGTTAAAAGTTTTATGCTCTACAGATATGTGGAGATACCCTATGGTGGTATGGTATAGAGAAAATGAAAAAATAGATATAAAATGTATATAAAATGATACTAAAAATAGAGAAAAAAATAAAAATAAAAAATAAGGAGAATTGAAATGCAAAGGTTAGAAAAAAGTTTGGAAAGGGATTAAGGATTTTTAGAATTTAAGAACCATAAATAGCTTATAATAGCCTATGTTATTGTATTAAAAAGTTTTCTTTGTTGTTTAGAAGCCACTGTAGAGGGTATTTTTTAAGTGGTAATTAAAATTTAAGAGGGAAGGAGTACAAAAATGAAAAGAGATAAGACAAAAAAACTGTTAAGGTATTCAGTTCCATTTATGGTCTTAACGCTTATATTTGGATTTGCCTTAGCTTGTAATGGTTGTGAGACTTCTACTGAAGAAGTATCTAAAGTAGAAGAAGAAAAGCCAGTAGTAGAGGAAGTCATAAAGGAGGAAATGATAGAAAAACCGATTGAAGAAGAAGTTATAGAACCAACTAAAGAAGAAATAAAAGATTATATAGGTAGAATTGTTGTTATTGGATTGAAAGTTTCAGGATCAACAAGTACTTTTGGTCAATCCTGTCTAGATGCAGGTAATGGCAAAATAAGTACCTCTAAAAATAAAGAAGATACAAATAATTTTATAAAAGATATAAACGATTGTTACGATATTTATTTATCTTTAGAAGTGCCTGAAAATTTTAATGTGCCACATGAATTAATGGGAATAGCAATGGATCATTTCATTAATGCTACTATTTATTTACAACAATACATTGATACTGAAGACATTAATGATATGACAGGTTATCTAGGTCAAGCAACTTCTGAAATAAAAATGGGTAGCGAATATCTTATTAAAGCAACTGAACAATATAATAAATTAGCACCAGAACCAGAAGAGGAGGTTATAGAAGAAGAACCAATAGAAGAACCGATTGAAGAAGAAGGGGAAGAAGATCCAAATACTACTGAAACTAGTTCAGGAGAAACAGACAGTGCAACATTGGGTGAAAAGAATGCAGTAAAAAAGGCATTAGATTACTTGGCCTACACGTCTTTTTCTTATAGTGGGTTAATTGCTCAACTCGAATACGAAGGATTTACACATGAAGAAGCTGTGTATGGAGTAGATAAATGCGGAGCTGACTGGAAGGAGCAAGCAGCATTAAAGGCTGAAGATTACTTAAATTATTCGTCATTTTCACGAACTGAATTAATTGCTCAACTCGAATACGAAGGATTTACACGGCAGCAAGCTGAATATGGTGTGCAAGCTGTTGGATATTAAGGAGTTTACAATTAAGCTAAGCTATAAGCCAGAGGAGTTTAGGGAGTTGCTTATAAAGGCTGGAAGTGAAAGAACCACCGCAATTGGAACAGCTAAAAAGCTTTATAAGAGTGTGAAAAAAGAGTAAATATATATAAAAAGAAAGGGAAAGAAAATAAAAAAAGAAGACGAACTTATAAAAGAAGTAAGGGAATTAAAAGAGCATATTAAAGGTGAAACCAAAAAGAAGGAAGCAGAAAAAAATCAGAGGCTAAAACAACTTTAATTATACTGTTAATAATGATACCTATTGGTTATTTGTTGTTAAGATATTTAATATGGCCTTTACTAAGATTTTTAGCTGAATTCTTAGAGATATTCTAGGGATTATAGTATAGACTACTTTTTAGAAAATAGCCTTATATTAAGCATGTATGAATTTAAACTTTTTAGAATTTAATAGGCTATAGAGTTTGGGAATAATATTATTTGTATAATCAATATGCTTACCTATACTATAAACAGATAACCATAATTTAAAAAATTAACAGAAGGAGAGTAATCAATGGTTGCTTTAGAGAAAATTAAGAATTTCCTAGCTCCTCTTCCAGTAATTTTGGTAACAACCAGACTGAGGAAAAGTGATAGAAATATAGATAATATAATTCCATTATCCTGGGTTGGAACAATAGATTTTAACCCCCATTTAATAAATATTAATATATCTAAAGGTAAATATTCAGGCAATGTAATTAGAGAAACAAAACAATTTGGGGTCTGTATTCCTACTTCTAAACATTTAAAACAGGTAGACATTTGCGGCTGCACTCATGGTGATAAAGTAGATAAATTCAAACTGGTTAATTTTTCAAAATTGGAATCAGAAGAAATAAATGTTCCTTTAATAAAGGAATGCCCCATAAGGATGGAGTGTAAATTAGAAAAGATCATTCCATTTGGAACTCATGAAATGTTCGTAGGTAAAATTGTAAAAACTCACATAGGTGATAAATATATTTTAGAATGCAATGAGCCTGATTTTGGAAAAATTGATATTTTGTGTTATGTAAATGATGAGTACTGGACTTTGGATAAGAAACTAGAGAATTTATTCTTCACTAAAAAGAAATAGGAGCAAACAATATCATCTTATGAGGTGGAAAAGATGAATGAAGAAAACAAAGAAAGGTGGTGATAATAAATGGCAAAGAAATTATTTGTAGGAGGACTTGCTTTTAGCATAACAAGTTCCCAATTAAAAGATATTTTTTCTAAGATAGGTAAAGTTATTTCCTGTGATGTAATTAAAGATAGGGATACTGGTCAGAGCAAAGGATTCGGATTTGTAGAAATGGAAAACGACAAAGAAGCAGATGAAGCTATTGAAAAGTTAAATGACACTGAGCTGGAAGGAAGAAAGGTTGTCGTTAATGTTGCAAAACCAAGAGAAGAAAGACCAAGAGGAAGAGGCCCTAGAAGAGACGATCAAAGACCAAGAGGAGGAGGTCGTCGTTAACGTCTAATCCAATTTAGCGGTTTTTGTAAGTCTATAAGTAAAAAAATATTAGAGCTTTAACTCTAACAAACTTCTTTTATTATGGCCTAAAATAGCTCTAAAACGCTCTACAATCGTTTCTGGAGCTTTTAAATATTATCTTAATAATATCCCTCTATGTAGTCGCTAAATGACGGTAAAATAACAGTAGTTTCAAAGTAAGAATGTTAAATTTTAGCGGTGGTTATTAATAAGGTCTCTGATAAAACAGAGAAAAAACAGAGAAGCATAGAAAATCTAAAACCTTATAAAAAACCTGAGGAACAGGATTTAAACAGGGATAAAAGAGGGCTATCTTAACCGTAAATACGGGCAAAATACGGAGGCACAGCCGCAAAATAGCGGTTAAATAGCGGATAGCAGTTTTACTGTTAAAATAGAAGAAAAACAGTAAAGTAAATTAGATAATACTAAAAAAACTAATTTACCCTATACTATTTTATACCTACTAAAACAGGTAAAAACAGGACTTCTTAAATAACGATAAAACGTTAAAAAAACGTGAAAATAGAGAATGAGCAAGATAGAAATAAGAGAATTAACCAGGGCTCTTATTGCAGAGGAGGAACTTAATAAACGTGAAGATTTTAGGGCTTTAGGCTCTGGTAAAAAACGCTATACTGAGGAGCAAAAAGAATATGCAATCAATAAAGCCCAGGAGATTGGAGTTAGAGCTACAGCTAGGCTCTTACAATTGTATAGAAAGACTATACAGAGATGGTTAAGAGCTAAAGGGATTAGAGTTAAACGCTGTCCGGACTGGGTTTATGACTGGGCTTATTGGAGAAGAAAGAGACGAGAAAAATGGGAAAGGATAAAACTTTATATACAATGACGCCACTTAAGAAGGGAAAAGAGGCCGCATAAGTCTTCGCAGAAAGCAATGGGAAGTAGCAATGGAAGGGAATATTCTAATATGGGATTAAAACAATTTTGGGACTTTTGGGACACAACTCGGCAGGTTGGGGCTGAGGGAGAAGAGCCTTATCGGGAGTTTCGGGAGTCTATAAAAAAGAATGTTAAAACATTCAATTAACATTAAAATCTAACATATCTAACACTATAAAAAAGAGTTTTACAAGACATTGCATAGCTTATTTTAAAAAGGAATGTCAGTTTTTGTCAGCATAGAAGCCATTTTTAGCAGTTTTTTAATACTATAAAAGAGGCCTGGAATGAAAGAAAATGCAATGTTTAAGAGATATTATCTCTGGCGCCGGTATATCAGACCTAATTATAAAACCTATAAAATCTTGCCAGGGCGATTTATTCACAGCCTTTTTAGAATTTAACGTTAAATACGTTCCAATAACGTTAAAATCTGAGTTTTATAAATCAAAAATTTAGGTACTCTTTTCTATTTGGCCACTCCCCCACTACCGAATAAAATAAAATGAGTAAACATATTGACATCTGCTCTTTAAAGTGTTAATATGAGTATACATAATAATGATTATGTTTATTATTAACACTAGCAGGGGAGAGGCAAGAAAATGAGAAGAAAAATACCGGTTACACTAACCGCAGAAGAAATAGGAAAAATAATTGCGCAACCAAATAAGAGAGTACCCACCGGCCTAAGGAATAAAGCAATCCTATCTTTTATATGGGACTCCGGCGCCAGGGTATCAGATTTAATCAACCTGAGGCCTGGAAATTTAAACATAGCTAAAAAAGAGGTGATCATAAAAGACGGTAAGGGTGGCGTTGATAGGAATCTATCATTTTCAGATTATACCGGGGAACTGCTAAAAAAATATAAAGAGGCCAGGCCAAAGGGTAATTATTTCTTTTGTACTCTTACCGGCAATAAGCTAGATAGAGTTTATCTCTATGCAATGATCAGGCGTTATGCTAAAAGGATTGGTATAACTAAAAAAATTGGATTGCACACTCTCAGGCACTCATTTGCTTTAAAGTTTTATCAGGACAGTGACCACGATCTTATAAGACTACAAAAAATTTTAGGCCATAAGTCTTTAGTAACCACTCAGATTTATTGCTATATAGACAGTACAGATGTTAAAGAAGGCCTAGAAGCCTATTACATCAAGAGGGATTCTGCCGATAAAAACATAGAGGATAGGATAAAAGACTTAGAAAAAGAAATGCAATCCTTAAAAGCTGATATATAGGCTACACCAGTGGCTTATATTAGCGTTTAGACGCACAAGAAGGTACTTTTAAGCGATTTTAACTATTATTTAATGTTAAACTACGTTAAAGCCTTAAAATTGATATTTGGGTATAAAAAGCAATATCTAAAATTTAAGAATAAACAGAAGGATTAATTAAAATGGTAAGAGGAAAATCAGGCAAAAAATTTAAGAAGCAAAAAAAACAAAAACAGAAAATTGGATATTCTAAAAAGGATCTATCCAGTAAGGTAAAAGTAAAAA
>JABUBK010000085.1_pt1 | contig 17272 bp, 19 predicted proteins | sample 7332671 | NCBI WGS metagenome assembly JABUBK01 (sample SAMN07256342, study PRJNA390944) | subsurface metagenome | isolation source: Methane hydrate marine sediment | place: Pacific Ocean: Eastern North Pacific, ODP site 1244 | collected 2002
TCCGTTCCTATAATCATATCTTCCTCGGGAATGTCGGAATTGATTAATTCGGTTGCGGATAAAATTCTTTCCGAGAATGTTCTTATGTATCCCTTCTTCCTGGTAATCTTTAAAGCCTTCTCTAACTCTAACCGGTCGAATATCTTTGCCTCTATAAGTTTTGTCATAAGTAAATCTTTTTCCATAACCGGCAATTTAACTAAATCTAAAATCGTATCTTTTTTAATTCTCCCCTGCATTTCAGGAGAGGTTTTATAGATACTCCAACTATTTATGTTTATGTTTATAGTCTCTGTAATCTTCTTATTACTTCGTCATATTCTTTTTTATTCATTTATTGCCTCTCTTTCTTTTAACCCGGTTGAATCAGTTATAGAGAGGCAATTAGACCCTCACCAATCCAACCGGGTAACAGGCCATCTCTGGCCCGATTTTATTTAATTATTCCTCAATTCCAGTTCCTTTACCGGTTCCGGATATAAGGTAAATTTATATTTTCCACCTTTAATTTTTTTATATTTAAGATATCCCATATCGGATAAACGAGATAGGGATTTATCAACTTTCCGGGATTCCACACCGGCAAATCTGGCCATTTCTTTTCTGCTTAATTCTCCTCTTAATATATTCATTATCGAATCACCTTATTTATATCGTTACATCTTGATTTGACAAACCCATCACAATAATATAAAATCTGAAATACAAAGGCCCAATCTAAAATCGGGGTATATATCAATATAAAAAGGATTGTCAAAAATAGCCGGCGGTCCTTTTTATTTTCATTTCTTTATCTATTATACTTAAAAAAGTGTTTTTATCAAATCTCTTATTAGACATCTTCTAATTTCCCTATCATTTTTATAAAGCCTGGCAACCACTCGGCATTAAAATTTATACCTTTAGGAGTGGGTATATACTTATCGTTTACCTTTACATATTGCCGGAGGTCTACCCTTTCATCTCCCCGAAACTCACCAATAGAGAGGATTAATCGCTTGTTATCGCTAACGTCTAATTTCGCTATTTCTTTCATAATATCTATCTTTCCTTTTCTATCATAAAATAAAAAAAGGGATATTCGCGGCTGTTTATTTCCTCAAATATCCCCGTTTTTAATAGACCTGACTAATCGCTAATTAATTAACTTTTGGCTGACGCTTTTTATACGTCGTTCCCGTTTTGCCTAAACTTATTCTCCTTTTAGTTTCCTCTGTCCGTTTTTTGCCGAGAAGGCTCTTACTTATTCTATCTCTAGTTATCTGTGTTACGATATGCCCTTTGAGTTTCTCTATGGTTTCCGGTAATGGGTGGTAACCTTTATTTCTACCCTTTTGTGCTTTGCTTATTTTGTCTTTGGTTGCCTGGGTGCATTTCCGTTTATGGATATCGTAACTATTCAAGACGCGCCGGTCGTGGTACTCCTTTAGTTCTTTTTCGGTGTCATACTCTCCTTCTTCGATTAAAATTCTCTCTGCAGTATTGTTGATCATCTTTTCTAAGAAAAACTTAATTCTCGGATATCTTAACAGGATCGCTTTCTCCTGTTCTTTAGATATCTTTAATCTAAAAAGTCTATTTCGCAAAAGATTTTGTCTTGCTTTAGATTAAAATAATTAAGTATTTCTTCAATACTGCATTTCTGCCGAGCCATCTTGTTTAGCTGATAAGCAAACTCGATAAAGCGAATTTGCCAAGATTCCTCTTTTATCCGGATTTCCTCTATGAGCCTAAGACACTTTCCGAGCTTTTCCTCTAATTCCTCAACGGTAAATTCTTCTTCCGGTTCCCCTGGCTGTCCTTCTAAATCATTAATTAAATCTTCAAACTTCTTCATTTTTATATCTCCCCGATTTTTTTTAAATTTTAGCCAGGTCTAATTTTGACTTAACAGAAAAAACGTTGTAAACTTATTAGTGGGGTCAGATTAAGGTTTTTGGGTTTCTCCCTGATTTCCTTAATCTGTTTCCTTCTTTCTAACCAAAGAAGGAAAGCCCCCTTTTTATTTAGACCCCCTTCTCTAAAAATTCATTGAGTTCTTTCTCTGAAACTAACCACTGTTTGGCTATCTTACGACCTTTCAATTTACCCGCCTTTAAATATTCTCTAATAGTAAAGCTACTAACTTTAAGAATCTCCACGAGTTCATAAACATTGTAATAGTTCTTCTCCAGTATACTAACCATTTCAATACCCCCTTAATCCCGCTTTAGTAAGCAGTTTGTTTTTATTTGCCCCCCTTTGATTAGAATTTTATCACATAACTTTTATGATGTCAAGATAAATTAAGAAATATTTATATATTTTTTTATATCTTTGTTTACCCCTTCATTTATAGAATAATTTGATATTACCAACTTAACGTATTGCTGTTATACTGGCATACTGTATTACTGTAATACTGTTTATTGTTTGTATTTTCTTATTAAATCTCTTATGGCCTCTGTAACCAGATCAGACAAATCTCTTTCTTTCTCTACGCTTAATAATTTTAATTCTTTTATTAATGATGGCTCTTTAATATAATAGGTGGCCTTTTTGATGGTATATCGCTTTAATGTTTTATCAATATCCTGTTTTGCTGTCTTACTGGGTTGCTGTCTTACTGTCTTACTGGTAGGTTTCTTTTTGTCTAAATCTTCACCTAAAATTAAATCCTTTATACTTTCTCCGGTTCTTTTTTTCATTTTGTAATCTCCCTTGCTAAAATTTCATAATCAATCGCGCCTCTGCATTTCGGATCATACTCAAAAATTGTTTTATGAAAGGAACTACATTCTGATAATCTAACATTTATCCTTATAGGATTAGTAACCTTATCTTTAAAGAAACTTTCTAAATCCTCTAATATCTCTTTGCTTTTTCGGGTCCTCTGGTCGTAAAACGTGGGTATTATTTTAGATATTTTAGTATTCTGGGGAATTAACTCTATGACCTGTTTTATTCCTCGTAGTGCTAAATAATCCATACTGACCGGTAAAAATACTTCGTCTGCATATTCTAAAGCATTAAGATTAATTATATTTAAGCTCGGTGGACAGTCTAAAAAAACAACGTCATACCCCCTTATAGATTTAAACTTCTTATTAAATGTCTTTTCTATATCTTTTTCTTTGACTAATTTTAATTCGATTCTGGCTAAATATTTGTTACTTGGGATAATGTCTAAATGGTTTCTAACCTGATAGATACAACCTTTTAATTTAGACTGGCCAGCGATTAATTCATATAAGGTATTTTTGGGGTTTATCAAGTTAAACCAATTCGCTACTGTTCCCTGGGTGTCGCAATCTATGATCAGGACTTTATATTTTTTAAGAGATAGGGCATAAGACAAATTAACTGCAGTTGTTGTTTTGCCGGTTCCCCCTTTGAAATTGACAATCGCTATTTTTCGCAATTAAACACTCCCCCTTAGTTGAGGATATTTTTCTTTAATTAGATTTGCCTTTTTTTAGTGAATTTTGTTGATTCTTTTTTTTGTCGGATTTCCGTTTCTTTTCGTCTTTTAATATCATTCTCACGCCACAAAAAAACCCGTATACAATCAATAGAAACGTAGTAGTTAAAAAAGCCTTAGGCCATACTTCTTTTAAACTCTCCCACATATTACAAACCCCCTTATTTTAATTAAAAATCTAAATTATATTTCGACTTCTTTTTCCATCTGATTTATTTCTTCCTGACTGATTCCGATATAACGCCGGGTAACTGTTACGCTTTTATGTCCTAACTTCTCTGATATCTGTTCGATACTTACCCCCTGTATTCTGGCCTGATATCCCCAGGTCTTTCTTAAAGTATGAGTTCCGTAGCGTTCACCTTCCAGGTTAACCCTTCTGGTCCATTTCTGAATCAACCCCCAAGTCCTAACCCTGTCTAACCTTTTATTACTTCTTTCGCTTTTAAACAAATAACTATCCGGGTCAATCCCCTTTAATTTATCTAAATAATAGTTCAAGGCCTCTTTAACTGTATCGTTTATGTATATTTTAGCTTGACGCTTGGTCTTTCTTTCCTTAACAAAAAGATAGGTTTTGATATCCCCTTTAGAATCAATGACCTCTCCGATCTTTAAAGATAATAGATCGCTTATCCTTAAAGCGGTATTAATTCCCATTACGAATAAAAGATAGTTTCGGGGATTGGATTCCTCTTTTAAATTCCTTTTGATAGCCAGGATTTTCTTTTTGTTTTTTATAGGTTCTACTGTATTCATAATTTACTCCTTTCTTTATAAATAAGTAATCACAAGCCAGGGGACTCTGGGAATCCCCTGCTTTCTGACTGCTTAAACTTTAAAATCATACTCAAAAACGTTAACCTGACCGGCAAAATCTTCTCCATTATGCGCTCGTGCTTGACCGTTTTTAAATCTCCAAAAGGTTATGATCTGCTTATTAAAGGTTGGTCTTACTCTTTTAATTTTAAGCCCGATTACCGGTCCGCCTGAAACGGTGCAAATTCCCTCATCAAAATACGGAGTGGTGATATTCCAGCCAACCCTGACGGTTTTATTGTATACGCTTTCGATTACTCCATACGTTCCGTCTTTGATTAGGCAATTATCGCTATTCTTAGCGTAAACGATATCGCCAGGCTTCGGTATGCTATTCTCCTTATTTACTACCGGCTTGTCCAATAACTTTAAGAATTTCATTATACTTTATCCCCCCTTTTTTAACTTAACGTTCTACCTTATTTTATACCTTGTGTTATACATTGTCAAGTCTTTTTATATAATATTTTTTTAATAACCTTAAAAGCCTTATAGTTATAGGGTTTTAGAACATTTATATTTTTCTGCGATAGTATAACTTAATGGCTATTGTGTTAAACAAATAAAAAAGGCCGTTCTACCGGAAGAACGTCCTTTAAATCTTTGTATATATTTGAATAATCCACGAGGCACTTATTGCCACTTTACTGCTTTACCCTCAATCCTTCTTTTCTCAATTAGTAAATCGAGATCCACCTTTCCACCAGGCAATAATTCCCCTATCTTCTCCCCTCTAATATTATATAAGTTTATTTTCTCCCTAGCAGACCCCCTAATGGTATTCTTGAAGTTTGATTTTTTATCTTTCTTATTAAATCTTCTCAAAGTATTACCTCATCATATCGTCAAATACCCCTAAAAAAACGCCTCTGATAGCCCTGTTAGCGTTTCCCTGCCCTCAATGGTATGATTCTATCTACCCTCTTTTTAGCCTTAAATCCCAAAAACTATGATATATAAGGCATAATCGTTAATTTCACTAAAATAAAACCTTCAAATTTCGCTTTTAAGGGGGGTCTTTTACCTCTTAACGTACAATCATAAGCGACTTCTTGAACTTCCTTCATACAAGCAATCCTCGAACACCTTTAAAAATTAAGCAAAACCCTATAAACAAAGGGTTACAATAATTTAGGATATAAAGACTCTAAAACTTCCTGACCGGTGATAACCTTTTAATTCCAGGCTTTGATATTTTAGGGATACCTAATCGCGGTATTTTAGGTTTACCGATTGTAATAGGTTCTACTTCTTTTTCCTTTTTCTTTCGTTCTGCTATGGCCACGTCAATCCCGGCACCTGATAAAAAGTATTGCCACTTCTCGATTGCGTTTCGTTCTACCGAATGAACTCCGCCTCTAATCTTATATTCATTATCTACTAACTGCCTTAATTTTTTCAAAGCGTATACATCAATATTTTTATTGACTAACGGATCACCTAAAAATGCCTCATATCCTCGTAAAGCGTAGTTATAAAATGGGATAAAGTGATCCGCTAATTTTGGGACCGAAGAAGTTAAGGCTGCTAATGCCCTTCTATCTCCCCGGACCGCCATAATGGTATCTACATAAACCTCGTTTAATGCTTCTACTGTGCCAATCATCAAGCCCCCAGTCTGATAAGCTAACAAAACTAATGGGTCGTAAGGTGGTTTTCTTCTACCGGTTGTCTTTGTATAAGCTATTCCCACTAATGCACCACCTATAAGAATGGAAGCTATAACCTTAAAAGCCCTTGTTCTCTCATTAAAAGGAACGTATTTACCGGTCATCTTTTTGCTCATCTTCGTTAATTTTTCCCAGTAAGCCCGGGGGAATAACATAAGATTCCCAAAAACTTTTCCGTAAGGACCCATTTCAGCAAGAGAACGCTGGGCCCTTTCATAAAGGAAATGCACGTCATCTACATAAACTTTGGCAACATATTCGTTCATAGCTTCTTGACCGTCTTTCGCTAATATCTGTAAAGCCCTTTTCTGTTCAAGTAAGGAAAAATCCGAGAATTTTGCCTTTTCTGTTTTCTTCTTTAGACTAATAGTCTTATCCTCAAAAGCCATTCTAACCTGGTTAATCTTCCCCCAAAAGCCCCAATGCCTATTCGCCACATCTGACCGGGGATAGAGGTTAATCTTCTTTATTACGTTAGTAAGCCAAGCTAATCCCGGAAGTGGTTTCTCCCCTGTCATAAACCAATCAGTCCGCATAAAAATAGCCTGCTGAACGTGAGTATCTAAAAAAACTGTATTATGAGGAGTAAGTTTTTTATTTCGTGGATCAACCAACATCGCCTTATCGTGGCCTAACCCAAAGTTCTGACCTAAGTTCCTGAACGCGAGGGGAGGGCTACACATTATTATTGTTATCATCGCCTGGCTGTAAATTCTGTTAATGCCCCTCTCGAACCAACCAGTTGACCTGTCATATCCTTTTAATTCTCTAAAAAATACCCCTAAGTTAGTTCTCACCCTTTTGGGATTCTTGAATTTATCTAAGTTCTTGTTTGCCAGAGTGATTAAAGCCCGGACCTTCGGAGCCATAAGAGAGAGATTGTCCATTTGACGTTTATACGCTATTACCCTCGTTATTACGTTAGTTTCCTGTTCCTTATACTCAATGTCCTTCCTAACTTTAATATGTTCTTTACCAAAAATTACAGATAATCCTTTCGCTTTATATACCCTTACTTTAGCAGATAAAACTTGCAGGGGATCATACCCGCTTTTGATCACTCCCCACTCTTGGGTTTTCATATACTTTACTAAATCGTCATATCCCTTGCTTTCGTAAATATCGAGTGCTTTGTCAATCTCTTTTTTATATTCTAAATATTGTGGCATAGCGGAAAGATTATCGATGTTATCTAAAAACTTCTCGGTCCTGGCCCTTGATTGATAGTCTTTCAATATGCCTTCGATTTTCTTAGCTAATTCAATTTCTTTCGGAGTGATATTTACAGGGGTTTCCGGTTTACCTTTGAGATCACTTTTAGCTAAAATCCAATCTTCAACCTTCTTTAGTTCCTTCTCGTCTTTAATGATATCTCTATACTCGTCAAACCCCTCAATTAAATGATTTAAGTCTGCCCTATTCTCTAAGTGGCAATTAATTAAGTCCTGATACAATGTAAATAAGGGTGCGCCTGATATCGTTTCTAATATTTGAAAATAACTTCTTGCAGAGTTCAAATCGTGGGGGTCTTTAATGGTTCGTTCCCCCTCTGCTTTTACCCTTCTATCTATAACGTCAGCTAACTTTTTTATTTCGGGATTCTTTTCAACTGCAATCCGTAGAGGTTCGGTTATTTTTAAAATCTCTGCCTCATCGATTAACCGGTAAATCAATTCTTTACCCTGTTCCTCTGTTATAAAATGTTTAGCGTCTATATAACGAGGCTCTTTATAAATTCCCAAATCTTTGAGGGTTTCCTCGTAAGCCTTTTCGGTCATCTGATATTTTTCTATTAAACTATCTTTTAGTGTTTGTATCTTCCCTTCGGTCTTTCTGGTAATAACCTTTTGATAACCAATCCTTTTAGGCCTGGCCCTTTCTACTGCCTTTAATACTGCCTGTAATTGAGGAATAGTCATTCTTCTGGTATCGGTCGCAAGGTGAGGGGATAAACCATACTTACGCTTAATATCAGTTAAGGCTTTGTCGGTTAGCCCCTTTTGGTTAGCTATCTTGTATATCTGCCCCATTAGCTTATTGCCTTCTATTCTCTGTTCGGTAGTTAAGTCTTTTTTTAGATCGTAAGTAGTAGGCTTAACAGCTATTGTCGGTCTAACCTTTGATATTCTCTTAATGGTAGGCTCAACCTTTTCAGCGGGTTTCCGTACGGTAGGTTCACCAGTTATTTTAAATGGGTATTCTTCCATTCGTATAGGCATAACCATTGCTTTCAAGGTCTTTCCTTCCATAAACAATACTGCTTGATTTTCACCGGTAGCCTTTATCTCTGCGTTAGGAAAGTATTTATTTAAAAAGGCCAACTTATTGGTATCAAGAGCAACCTGAATTTTACCGTCTGTTAGTATAGTTACCGGTGGACCTAATTCGGTTACTTGATGACCCTGTATCCACAGGGGAGTAGATTTTTCAATAGCACCTTCGGGGAGTATTTTCTCTACATCCGGGAATTGTTTTACATATTCTTTTTTATAACCCTCAATTTCTTTATCAACTATCTTCTGAGCTTCTTTATAAGATATCTCTGGGGATTGGACTTCCTTAACTCTTGCCTTCTTGTATTTTTCAATTATATCGGTCAATACCTTTTTTGATACGGTTTCATCAAGGACTAGCAAGTGGCTATCGGTTAATTTTCCTTTTTCATATCCACCAAAGATAAAGTTTGCGTGTTCATCGGCGGTAGGTCTTAACTCTAATCCCTTTGCCGGTGTGCCGATTTTGTTTATATATTCGCCTGTTTCGTCAGGAAGAGCCTGTTTCGTTGTTTCTAAAACCTTATTCAATTCCGCCTTCTTTAATTTAGCAAAAGGTTTATCGTATAAGAATATACTTTGTTTTTCAAGTATTTCCGGCACAATAGCCTCTTTTATCTCTATCTCCGTATATTCGGTAGGCTTCATTTCTATATCTTTTCTGGTTTCTTCTAATTGAGTAAATTCTTCGCTAACCTGTCTTTTCTGTTCTGTGTTTAAAGTCCTGTCCATCATAGCGTCTTTTAATTCTCTAATAACTATATCAATTTCAGGGAGAGGATATTTTATTTTCAGTTTGGATTTTTCTATTATGTCATCTGCTTTGGCTACTGCACGATAGACCTCTGGGTTCTCTTCAAAATTAATCCCCCTGATCATAGGTTTTTCTTCTACCTCTGGCACAACTGGTTTAACTTCTATCTCTGCAAATTTTGCTTCCGGGATTTTCTTCATTAAATCGGGATATTTAGATTGCAGTTCTTCGGATATGGGTATATCTTCCCTTATGTCTTTACCGAGTTCCTGATAATCGTCTGCTACTTTTACCTCTTTGGCAATTTCCTTTAAGTATTCCTTTTTAAGTTCTGGATCAAGCAATTTAGGTTCTACCTTTAACCCTGGGTATTCTTTTAAAACTTCTAGTGGAATAGATTTGCCTTCTGTAATTGCTTCCTTAATTATTTTTTTATGCAAAAACCTTTCCCTATCATCTCTATATGTGAACTCATTAAATTCTTTTAAATTTGCTTCCTTTATTCTTTCGGCATAAGGAGAAAGAGGAGTCATTTGAAATACTCCAAAAGTCATTTGCCAAGGTTCTTTAGGTATTGGCTTTATTCTCTCCGGTTTTATTTTGGGTTTCTTTGCCTTATAAGCTAAAGCCACTTCTTCTCTAGGAACAAAACCTAAATTTTCTAATTGTATCTTCAACCCTTCTAAAAGTTTATTATAGAGTGGGTGAGTTTCGCCTACCTCATTTTTTAAGGAAACCTTTGCCTTGCTAAACATTTCCTTTGTTTTTATGATTGTAGACCCTGCCCCTGCCATTAATGTAGTCAAAAGAAATGTCTGCGGTGCTACTTCTTTTAATGATTTAATCCAATCCTTTGCAGAAAGCCATTCCCTTGTTCCCTCGCGCATACCTACCTTTGCCTCTATTTCTGCCTGGCCCATCTGGGTTATTGTTTCCGTTATTAATTCTTCTCCGTATAAACCGGTTAGTTTGGTTACTATCTGCCCCGCTATTGTTTTACCTACCATCTTGTTTAGTGGTGCAGTCAATATGCTAAAGAAAGCTAAATTGCTTATCGCTTCGGGAATAGCCTCCCAAAGTCCGTATTGATGAGCTAACCTATCAAATTCTTTCTTCAATCTGTTTTCTTCTTCTAAAGTTATTTCCTTACCGGTGGTTAATATACTTTCTTCATTCTTCAAATCTAAATATTGTTCCATTATTTGATAGGTTGTTGCATTGTAGGCTACCTTCCCAGAGGCAGCGGTTCCCAGTATATAACCTGCTACCCTAAACCCTGGCAATGGCACAATACCAACCGGCACTCCAACCGCAAGGCCTGCACCCATAGAGGTCAAGGAATATCCCATATTTTGAGGTAATTCAGCTAAATCGCTTATTGTCCATATCCCAAATTTTCTATTTCCATACCTCGCTTTTGCCTCTTTGATAAATCCTTCAATATCTTCACTTGCACTTTTAATATACTGGTCGGCCCAATCTCTGTTTACAACGCTTGCCCCTTCTTTCCCCTGTGAAGCCTGCAGGACGCCAACCGCCACCTGTTTAGGTATTTTAGTTAACATCACTCCAAAGGTAGCGATTGTTCCGGCAAGAGCATTTCCCCTTTTTATTTCTTCCATTATGCCAGGAGTATAAGTTTTCTTCTTTAACTGTTCGGCTATTTCTTTAGCGTCATAAGAAAGAACTTCGCCTTCGGTTTTCAATAATTTCTTCCCTGCTTCAAGACTTGAAGTATATTCGTCAACCGCTTTATTGTATTGTTCGATTGAGTATCTATAAGCGTCATATCCCGATTCCCCTAAATAGCCCTTCTTCTTTGCAATACCTTCCAACCAATTTATTTTCGATTCATAATATTTTATGCGGGTCAACGGTAAAGCAAAATCTTCTTCTTCGGGTTTTACAAGTTCAACCTCTTCTTTTTCTTTAACTAAACCTAATCTCTTAATCTCCGTAGGTTTAACTTCTAATTCGGGCTTTTCAGGCAATTCTATTCCAACTTTAGGTTTAGCACCTATACCTAAACCGATTTTACCGGTAGGCTTCAATTCAATGGGTTTAGGGATTTCATATTTAGGCAATTCACCTATCCCTCGGGTCCGTTGCTTCCACCCGGGCTTTTCTTCTTCTTTTGTTTTTATCCCTTTAACATACATATCAGGGTGGCCTTTCAATTTGTATTTAGAGGGGAAATGACCTGTTTCGTCTGGTTCTAATTTACCTGTTTCCTTCCATAAACCTCTATAATCGTAATAATGTAATGGATCATCGGGATTTGAAGATAGACCTTTCTTGACCGCCATTTCTTTATAATCTTTTCTAAATCTATATTCTTCTCTTGGCACTAATTTTGTTAATTTTTGTGTCCAGTCAAAGGGCTTTTCTTCTTCTTCGTCTTTGACAAAAGATAATCTTTTAATCATGTTTCTTCACCTTCACTTTTTAAGGATATACGATAGGTAATTTAGGTTCTGTTTCTGTTCTCGTTGGAGTTGGAACTGTTCCAGTATCGTAGATTGAAGGATAACCGCGTTCTACTCCTGGTGCAAAAGCACCTTTAAGAAATCCCACCTTGCTAACTTCTTTCGGGGATTTGATTTTAGGATATTTTGAAACATCAACGCCCATTTTTCTTAGTTCTTCCAAGTAAAACATATATGCCTCGTAGATGGTCCTATACCATTGTTCACCGGTTTTAGTTTCTTCTTCCTCACCAAGCATAAAGTTAAAATTCTTATCACCCAATAACTTACCTTCTGGGTCAGTTATTTCTTTAAGCATTTCGGTAAGTGCATCTAATTGTCCAATTTTATCGGTGGTCCACTCCTCATCGGTTGGCATTTCAGAAGGATCATATCCGGCTTTAGCGTATGTATCTACTACTTTTCTCTTATCTTCCAAAGTGTTAGCGTCTAATGCTTTCATTTTATAATCTTCTTGGGTGTCTAAAGAGGTGGTTCTAAAGCCCTTTGCTTTCTCCGGCTCTCTTAATGATTCTTGCGTAATGCCTGACATATCTATATTCGGAAATTGACTTTGAAAACCTGCTTTTATCCTATTAAATGTATCAGGTGGAGAATCTTTAAATTTTAATAGATAATTTACAGCACTATTATAATCTGTAATTCCCGGTGCTTTGCCTTCCGTTGGCTCTTTGAATGTTGGCACATACCCCTCATCGGTATAACTGACCCCTGCCTTCGGGTATTTCTCCCTTAATGCCTCTGCTGACGTAAATATTTCGGGTGTAGGTTCTGCTTTTTCTACCTCATACTCGTGTCTTAATTTCTTATCGCATACTTCAAACAAAACTTTGGCGTGTGGGTCGGTAATATAAGGGCGCACCCCTTCATACAGGGAATCAATATCTCTGGGGTCCAAACCCTTCGCCCACTCGTAAAGCGTTTTTACATATTCTATCTGGTTTTCTACCTCTTTCGTCTTGAACTGTGATAGGGAAGTTCTAAGGGGTTGCATAAAACTCTGCATTTCGTATGGTGCAGCCATCGTCAGTGCATATACTTTAAGTAAATCATCATCGGATAACTGCCCGTCATTTGCCAAAGATACTATCTCCTGGCTGATCGCGTTCCAGGTATCGGCGAGTTTCACATTTAGATCGTCTATCTCCTTTTTTTTCTGCTTGGTCCATCTTAATTGTGTAAGGTTCGTTCCCATAGTGATACCTGATTGCAGACCACCGGCCAAGCCTTTCATAAAGTATCCTGAATATCCTGGTCCTGCCATATTAAATCACTTCCTTTCTTTTTTATTTTTATTTATCTTCTAAAAATCCCCAATCTTTTAAGTCTATAATTGCCTCTTTAACTTCTTCAATCCTCATTTTGAGGTCGTCGGCAATCTTTCCCGGTGGGGGGATTTCACCATTTAAGGGAATAGTAAGGCATAGATACATTATTAACCGAAAGTTTAACATCTTGAACAGTGGGGGATTCTCCAAAACCTCTTTGAATTTGTCAATATTGAATACAATCTTGGTTCCTTTTTCTTCGTTTAAGTCCTTTATTAAACTATCGAAAGTCCTCATATTTCTTTATCACTTCCTTTATGGTAACAATCACCTAAAAGCGTTAAATCTTAAAGGTCTTTATCGCTTTTCCGTTTAAAAAATAGTGTTTTTCTACACGCTTTAAGGGTTGATCCTTTAACTTTCCCCTATTGAATTTTTTAAAGATTTATGATATAAGAAAGTTATGAAAAAGTTATTAGTTATTTTTATTCTATTAACGATATTTCTATCAGGTTGCGGAGTTTTTAATTTAAACGATTTTGTTTTACCTGATGATATTAAATTTATCGAAACCATTGAAACTTTAGATACTCCCAAAAAGATTTGTCAATATATGAAAGATAATTTCGATTATAAAGAAAACATTTTCTACAATCCCGACCCATATACTTTATGGTTGACCCACGAAGGAGATTGTAATGATTTCTGCACTTGGGCTATATTCGTAGCCGATTACCACAAATATGAGACATATCAAATCTTTATATATTTTAAAGGAACATTTATAAGACACGTTTTAGCTGTTTATACAGAGAACGACAAATATTCTTATTCAAATATCAAAGCATATTGCCCGATATGTGCTTCGAGTTTTGATGAAATTATTTCGCATTATTTTATAAATCACGAACTTAAATTAAATTATTATAAAGTCTATGATTATTATAATAATTTAGTCGAAAAAGGAACTAATGATTAATCCTTGTTTTTATCTTCTGTAATTTCCTTTTTCTTTATTTTTATTTTATTCACTATCATATAAAAAGCGTCTAATCGGTCTAAATGATAATGAATATTTTTAAGTTCTTCTAAAATTTCTTTTAATATTTTTTCCATTTAACCCCTCGCTTTTATGTCAAGTTTCAAAAGCACACAGGCGCTAATCCGGCACCTGACATCACTAGTAAACTTTAGCATTTTATCCCCATTACTGGTTAAATAACGAGTGATATCAAGGTCTTTCTGGTCTGTGGTATAACCACCGTGTTTGCCTTTCCATATATCAGCGTCATCGGCAATGGTAGGGTCTTCGGTTATCCAGAAATGAATAGTTGGAGAAGTGTCCTCCTCGTGAATCCCAAAGGTTATATCGTGTGAATGAGCAGGAATACTATGATTATGTGCTATACCGTGTATATGATTATATCCACCTGCAAGGACTGTTCCATACTCTACAATCAAATATCCCCCATTATGTGCTGTTATCTCAAGGGTATCTTCGTCTATAACATTTATATGACCTGAACATACACCACTACTTGCTTCAGAACTTGCACCACTTGTGACCGCTGATTTTTCTGCTGCCCCGGTAGAATAAGCCCGATATTTTTTTATTTTGAAGCTGACTTTAGCACTAAAAATTTTTATACACTCGTCTATAATCTCGAAGTCCATTATGAAGGGGTGATCCGCGTCTAACGAATCAGCTTCGTTGAAAACGTAATTTGTCCTGAATGACGCAAGATTTCGGGAAGTTAGACCTCCATTAAGTTGGTCATTTATGGATTGCAATATATTAAGTCTTATGCTTTCCTTTGTCATTCCTATCTCTTGTGGTTCTTGTGATTCTTGAAATTTCTTCCACAGGATATTTACTTTGTCGGCCATTGAAGCCGGATTATAATAATTTGGTTGAGATCCAAATTTATCAAAGCCTTCCATTTATTTTTTCTCCTTTTCATAATTGGGATCGCACAGCATTTTTGCGAGTTTCAACATTGTTTCCGTCAAGCCTTTAATTAAATCAAAATTAGATAAAACAATGCTTTTCGTTTTTCCTAAAGCATTTTTAACCTGTTCAAGTTCTTCTTTAAGTTTTTTAATCTCTTCCTGGTTTACCGTAGTTCTATCTTTTTTGGGATGTCTGTATGGTTCTTTTAATTCTTTTGTCATTTTTCCGCCTTCCTTTCATATTTACTTGTTTAACACAACATATATTAAGTTATACAGCCATTGAGTTAAAACCCTTTAAAAATAACTGTTACAAGGGATAGTAAATATTAGCTTATTTTTATTGCTATCTTTAATAACGGTCTATATATATTTAATTATTGCCTTGTTTATTCTTTTTCAAAAGTAACTTTTATATTAACTTTGCCTTTGCCTGGAATTTCAATCCCCAGTTCTAAAGCATTATCTTCGTCTAAAAAACCAGCACTTATTTTTTTGTTACTTATTACCGGTCTGTCATTTTTCTTTACTTTGTTCTTTGGCATTTTCACCACTCCTTTTGGATTTTTCAAGTTCCTTAACTTTTTCTTCCATCGGACACTCGCCTTTCTCTCTTAAAGGGCAGACATATCTTTTTTCTATCAGAGTAACGTAAGTTCCCCCGATCGGTTGACCGTCTTTACCGGTTAGTTCAAGTTTACTCCTGTCGGCAGGATAAGAGGCCTTTAATTTAAAAATAATCTCGATATATTTCGATATTGTGGTATGATCTAATATTTCTTTTTTGTAGATACCCCTGCCTGATTCCCTTGTAGCTGATAACCCATCTTTTAGTATTTTTGCTACTGCGGGGTCCGATAATCCTATCTTGTCTAATATCTCTGAAATTGAAAGGTCAACCTTCTTCAACATACGTTTACCGAGTTCCCTCGCGGAATCTATTGTTACATCAGGACTTATAGTTTTATAGGCTTTACCTGCATTACCATTTAAAGAGATATAAGCCTCTATAAACTTCTTTTCTCGCAATGTTCTTTTAGTCGGTTTTTTATCGTTATCAGACATTTCACGCGCCACCATCTAATATTATTTATAAACTTTTATAAACTTTTACCTTTAAAAAAATAGGGAAAGTTCCTTCTCCCCACTTTACGAGGGGGAACCGCTTACCTATCCCCCTCAAAATCCCCGAAACCCCCATTTTATATGACTTTTTCGTTGGTAAGCGAGTAGGTAAATTGTAGGGAAATTATAGGTAAATTGTTGGTAAGCGTTATTCTACAAGGGTTACAGCCCCACCCTTACCATTTACCTAAAACTTACCCACCATTTACCTAAAACTTACCCACTTACTTACTTACTATATACCTATATATTATATACCTTATATAGTATTTACCTTGTATTATTCCCTTAGAAACTATCACAGCTTTTTTTAATTAATCCCAAAATGCTTGTTTGTTCCTGTAAGTATAGTATTATATAAGGGTTTCCTTGATATCTACTAATATAAATTTTAATTTAATTCTCTACCAATCGTAGAGAGATTATAGGTAAATCGGTCTTTGGCCTTACCTATCCAACCTTACAAACTAAAAGAGGTCTTTTAAGAACCAATGAGAACCTTTACCTTTTCCGTCTTTGTCAATTATACCGGCCTTCTTAGCGTCTTTTAACAGTTGAGCAATCCTCTTTGTTGTAACTCCTAACCTATCACTCGCAAGTTTAGTAATCTCCTTATAGGTTGCTTTGCCACTAAAAGAAAACTTTAAAATGTCGGCTATATCGTCTATTTTTGTATCTTTCACCGTAGGCAAATCGTCAAAATCTATCGTTTCATAATAAAGAAATTCAGGAGTTCTATGTAAATATATCGGTGCCGGTTCCGCCTCTCTCCTCATCTTGATATGCAAAACCTTTATGTTCTCGTTCCTTTTAATATCTTCCCTTTCCAATCCCATAAAAGACTCGCAATAATTACCTAAATTGCTTGATCCTACCAATTTATGAATAGGGTCTATTTTATCCTCAATCAGGTAATCAGGCTTTCTGTAATGGTGAATAAGTATCCAGGCACGTTCCCCTAAAGTATCTATACTTTTCAGGAATTTCAAAATGTTCTCGCCTCTGTTAATATCAAAATCAATGAAACGCCCTATTGGGTCCAGAATAACTATATTAAAATCTTCTTTCATTAGATAATCTCTTAGTTCTTTCAAATCTTTTTCTGATCCGAAAGAGAAGTTTCTACCATTAACATAAGCAAGATTATTTAATTCCCTATCACCTATCTTTATTTTTTCTTTCTTTTCAAATCCTTTTATCTGCCTTTTAAGATATCCCTTCAATCCTGATTCGGTGTTTTCTCCGTAGATGTAGCATACTTTGTTATGGTCTTTTACATCAAACTCCCCTAAAAATGGAGTGCCTGTTATCAGGTTTAAAGATAATTGCAGAGCTAACAATGTCTTGCCTTCTTTAGCATAAGCCCCAATAACCATAAAGCCCACCTTCGGTAACAGTCCGTTCCCTATAATCATATCTTCCTCGGGAATGTCGGAATTGATTAATTCGGTTGCGGATAAAATTCTT
>JABUBK010000086.1_pt1 | contig 17244 bp, 16 predicted proteins | sample 7332671 | NCBI WGS metagenome assembly JABUBK01 (sample SAMN07256342, study PRJNA390944) | subsurface metagenome | isolation source: Methane hydrate marine sediment | place: Pacific Ocean: Eastern North Pacific, ODP site 1244 | collected 2002
CACCCAAGGATTTCTACCTTTTTACGAAAGATCAGTCTGCTCAAGCCCATTGTCAGATGGGTGCAATTGCAATATCTAATGAGGTAATATTTAATTGGCTTGATAAGATTATGAGGTAGCTAATCAAACATAAAAGAATGTAAAAAGGTAAAGAGAAAAGCGCCTTCACCAAGGAGCAGTCAATTATTGATGGGAGTTATATTAGTATTATCAGGTTGAGCCGTGCACTTCCTTGCTAAGGTGAAACAGATTGCTGGGCGGCTACGGCGTAAAAGCTGGGACATTAAGACTGACATTGGAGGTTTTGAGCAACCTGCTCCCATTGGAAAAAATGGTAAGATCCCCGATATTGTGGCTAAGAAAAGAGGAGCTAAGAAGATAATAGAAGTTGAAACGCTCGAAACCATGGGTAAAGATAAGAAGCAACACGAGACATTTCGACGCAGTGCGGCTCACCAGCGCAGAGATTCATTCGAAATTGAAGAAACCTAGATGTTATGCGACGGTACTTTCCTTAACGTAGACCGCGAAGATATTTTTCCTTAGTCTTATCTTGTGGATCTGCGATTTTGGAATCCAGGTTTTCATGCCGTTGTTAACTAATACAGCCTTGTCAGTTTCGTGTAGGATGCGGATTTGGACCCAGATATACCTCTCCTTTGGGTGCATTAGCCCATAAATACTTAATGACCAGAACATTGGCTTACCTCCCTTTATGTTTGCAAGCTTTTGTGGCAGTTTTCTTGTTGATATTTAGGCTTTTGGCTATTTCCCCATAGCTCATTCCGAGCAGACGCAATTGGGTTGCTTTTGGGGATAGTTTTTGATATAAATAGGGTTGCTGAGCAGGAAGTATTTTGATGTGCGCGGCTATTTCGCCAAAGGTTCGAATTGGTTGCAACCGCGTCCGCCACTTTTGGTATCCGTCGGGACTCGAAGCCGAGCCGAACGCATCCGCCACACAGCATCTCTCGCTATGAAACCGGGGCATGGGTCCTATCCATAAAAACCTTGGTCAAAATCGCCAAAGCCCTCAAAAAACCAGCAACGAAGTACTTCACAAAATGCACTAATCTAGGAGCATAAACGAAGTAGTTCGGTTATTTTAAGTTATGCGACATTGCAGGCGCTGGTTCTTGCGAATGATAAATAATATATCTGCATAGGTTTCTGAGCATCTTGTCGTTCATTGATAAGTCAACATTGTGATCATTCCAGGTTTTACCGTTACAGGATCTTAGCGAGACACAATCTTCCAAAGGTAATGCTAAGTTCCGGAAAAGGAGAACGTCTATGAATCCTGACAAAAGACCCACTGGTTGGGGTGGTGCTACTGCATTCCCACCTGACCTGACTGAGATTCAAGCAGCTTCTGAACGATTGAAACAAGTTATCGTACGTACTCCACTTATTCCACTACACTCCTTCAATAAGACAACAGGTATCTTTCTCAAGCCAGAGATTCTACAGCCTATAGGCTCCTACAAGATACGCGGTGCCTACAACTGGGCAGCGTCTCTTACAGCAGAGGAGCGAAATCGTGGCCTTAGCACCGTTAGTGCGGGCAATACAGCCATGGCCTTGGGTTACACAGCCCGTCTTTTCAGAGTTCCAGCGCGAAGCCTACTACCGGATAGCGTACCAGCTGCCAAGCTGGAGGCAATCAAACGTTACGGTATGGAAGCAGTTCTTGTGCCCATGGACGAGCTTATCAACTTCATTTTCGAAGCTCGCTGGGAGCAGGAGCCATATAGCTTCCTCAATCCTTGGGCTGACCAGAAAATGATAGCGGGTAGCGGAACCATTGGGCTCGAAATATTTCACGATATGCCTGACGTTGACACGGTCTTTGTGCCTGTTGGAGGCGGCGGATTGATTAGTGGCATAGGTAGTGCTCTGAAAGTATTAAAACCATCGTTGAGAGTTGTGGGTGTTCAATCCAAAGCCTGTCCATCTTTGCAGGCTACCTTCGAAGCTGGAAGGCCTACCTGGGTTAATGCTCAGACAACAATTTGCGATGGCACCGCGGTGCCATTTATCGTTGACGAGATGTATCCACTGTTGAGGCAGGTTGTTGATGAGGCAGTTCTTGTTTCAGAAGAGGCAGTAAAATCAGCTATAAAAAGACTTGCACTCAGAAATAAGTTAATCGTTGAGGGCTCAGGAGCACTTTCGGTTGCAGCCGCACTGTCCACACCGTCTGAGGAACGCGGTAAGACAGTGTGCATACTTAGTGGTGGTAGCATTGATTCCGACAAACTCAAGAAGATCATTGAACTGGATCATTGATTTAAGTAATTGAATAATGCGCCTGCAACTTCGCAAATGCACGTTACGTTAGGCGAAATGCTGTGCAAAGTTCTGCACAGGTGAAGATTATACCAGGAGGTTTACTGTGACTAACAAAAGGACAATTGGATTTTGGGTTTTAATGATTTTTGGTATATTCCTTTTTGTAATACTTCTAGTGGGACAAACGATGTCGTTTATTAACTATGATTTTACCGTATCGATTGGCTTACAAGAGTCAAAGGATATGGTTGGTGAAATGGGAGTTGCTATAAACAAAGGGTTTGGAGTGGGTGACACAATTATTTATCTACCTCTTTTGGTGATCGGGCTTGTAGGTTTATGGTTTAGAAAAATGTGGGGAGTATTTGCGATGGCAAGTGTTTTAGGAATTACAGCTTATTGGCCAATGGTTTGTATATTTTTAGTACTATTTGCCAAGGGCTCACCTGGGTTTAATTTTACTAACTTTACATCTTATACAATACTTCTCACAGCTTTTACTCTCTATGGCCTATGGGGACTTTGGTATCTATATAAAAATCGAAAAATATTAGCAAAGAAATAATAGAAAGTTTTACATTATGGAATTGAAGTTTAGGTAACGGCGTATAACAACGGATAAAAGGAAAATCTTAGATTCTCCCAAATTGCCTCCGGCAACTTCTTTTATCCGCAAAAAGTTAGACAAAAAAAATATGATCATCAGAGAAGAAAACCAATCGGACATTGCTAGTATAACGACCGTTCATAGTCAGGCATTCAACGGGCCGGATGAAGGGGAAATCGTAAAAAACTTAAGAAAAAATAATAATCTTACTATCTCCTTGGTTGCCGAAGCCGATGGAAAAATAATTGGTCACATTGCCTACAGTCCAATATATAGTAAAAACAAAGAAATCATCGGCATAGGCCTGGCTCCCATTGCAGTATCGCCCTCACATCAAAAGCAAGGTGTTGGTTCAAAGCTCATCGAAAAAGGAAATGAAATAGCTCTATCAAAGGACTTTAAAAAAATATTTGTACTTGGTGGTCCTGAATATTATTGCCGCTTCGGCTTTAAAATGGCAAAGAATTATAATTATTTCTCCTCATTTGACCCGGAAGGAAATCATTTCATGGTGCTGGGCGAGGAGTTGAAAAAAGAATCCGAGAAAGCATCTGTTTATTATTGTAAGGAATTTAACGTCTAATAATATGTTGGACGTAAAAAATGATAATAATGAATTTAAAAACAAAATAAATTTGGTAATATCTAAGTATATTAATTTGAGGAAGAATCTCTTGAGGATGTTACGAGTAAAGAGATATCAACCGAAGCGGTGATAAAGTCCTGAGTGCTATCCAACAGTGCTTTCTCTGACGTAAATCTCAAATATATTGTTTCTCAACCTTGTTTTGCGTATCCGGGATTTTGGGATCCAGATTTTTATACCATTATCAACTAATATAGCTTTGTCAGTTTCGTGTAAGATACGAACTCGAGCCCATATATATCTTTCCTCTGGATACATTAGCCTATAAATGCTAAATGGCCAGAACATAAGGCTACCTCCTTCTATACCTGCAAGCTCTTATGGCAGTTTTCCTATTGATGTGTAAACTTCTGGCTATTTGCCCATAGGTCATCCCCAATAGACGCAGTTGGGTTGCTTTCCTGGATAATTTCTGATATAAATAGGGTTGCTGAGCAGGTAGAATTTTGATGTGTGCGGTTATTTCGCCAATGGTTCGAATTGGTTGCAACTGCGTCCGCCACACTCGCATCTCTCGCTACGAGACCGGTGCATCTTTACCATCCATAAAAACCCTGGTCAAAATTGCCAAAATTCTCAAAAAACCAGCTAGTTATTTTCTGGACGAGTAAAGAGGATGTGTTCCCAATTTCCTTTTTTATTCCCTCAAAGGGGCTGTCCTAGCAATGAAGTTCAAAGCCATTTGTCGATTGCTCTTGTTTTAATAAGATTTTGGCATACAACAAAGCACTAAAGATTTGGGTAAGATTAGGACCCTTAGATACTCTTGAATAAAGATAAAGTATTTCAACTATAGTAAGAAATATCCGCAATACTGCGGATAATATTCTAAATTGGAAGCATAAACGCAATAATGCGTTTATAAGTTGTTATCTGCAATGCCTTGCTACCGATAACTTAAAGGAGTCTAAAGTAACATGAGCAAAAGAATTGAACAGATCCTTGAAGTCATAGAAGAAGTTCGTGAGAAATTCCAAAATCAAAGTAGACAGTCTGTTAGTCGTATGCGTGTAATAGCTGTCACTTCAGTAGCAGATCGACGAGGGATTACAAACCAAACAGTGCTTGACAAATTCATTAGACAACTTCAACCTGATATAAAAGTTGCCGCTGACTTCGACAAATTCTTTGAGAACTGGCTGGTTCACGATTCAGATGAACTAAAGAATATCATTCTCAAGCACAAATCTGATCTCCGGGATGTAGAGCTAATCAATAACGCTTTTTACAAGGCCCCCGAGTCTCATATTCTTTTGGCTCAAGAATTTGGATATGACCCTAATGAGGAGTCTTTCAAGGAAGGGAAAGTACAACTCAGACTTCATTTAACAAAGGAACGCAACCGTTCCCTCGTTATTCGTGCCAAGGAAATATGGAATCGAGAACAAAGTGGACGAGTACGCTGTTCGATTTGTTCTTTCTCTTTTCCAGAAACATATGGCAAGGTTGGAGAAGGTTTTATCGAAGCGCATCATACTCAACCAATTTCGTCGCTTGCCCCAGATACGATTATAAGCATGGCTGACCTAGTTCCTGTTTGTTCAAATTGTCATAGTATGTTGCATCGCCATCGTCCTTGGCTTACAGTAGAACAGTTGCACACCATTTTTCAGAGTAAAGGAAATAGAAACGTTCGGCACTGCATATAACACAGCATAAAAGGTTCGCTTTTCAGGCTCACACAAATTTTTGCTTTGCAAAAACTTCTTTTATGCTGGCAACGTTAGCCGCAGGCCAGATACGCCCAGAAGTATTATTGCAAGAGAGGATGATATGGAAATATCTTTCTACGTGTTATTGCCTTCTACCTTCGGTACGTTCGGTCTTGTTTGGCAGGAAGCCGAGAAAGGACCGAGCGTTCAGCGAGTGTTTCTCCCCAGTGCGCGGATGCCAGTGGAAGAGGTCGTTCGAGCGATGTTCTCTGATGCTCGCCCTTCGTCCTGTTCGGCAATTGCGGAACTCGGTGAGCGGATGCAGCGCTTTCTTAGGAGTGAGACCATCGATTTCGGGCTGGAACTCATTGCCCTGGAGAGGTGCTCCGAATTCCAGGCGAGAGTGCTTCTAGCTGAGCACGAGATTCCGCGAGGGTGGGTGAGCAGCTACGGGAGAATCGCAAGGGAATTGGGGGTTTCTGGTGGTGGAAGGGCGGTAGGCAGAGCACTGGCACAGAATCCTTTTCCGATCATCATTCCGTGCCATCGAGCGGTCAGGTCGAATGGGGAGTTGGGAGGCTATCAGGGCGGGTTGGAGATGAAGCGAGCATTGCTTGAATTTGAGGGAGTAGAATTCACGAGGGGAGGGAAGGTAGTGATGAAGAGAGTGTACTATTAGTGCCAGGGCCTGTGCCTAACAACTCGCTGAAGCCGACCTTGCTATCGAGAATCGTTTTGAGGGTGCATCGCCGTTGTAGCGCCTCAAGTCAAGTATCGCCACACTGCGAGAGCCGCATGGCGACTTAGCTCGGGGCCGTTATGGTTCCAGAAGTCAAAATAAAAATTTGAAGCATAATACTTGAAAAAAATCCTGGATGTTATCCAAGAGTGCTTTCTTTAACGTAGATCTCAAAGAGACGGGTTTCTTTGGCTTTTTCAGTTTCGTGCAGGATGTGAACTTGAACCCAGATATGTCTCTCCTTTGGACGCATTAGCCTGTAAACGCTTAGTGGCCAGAACATTTGCTCACCTCTCTTGATACTCACAAGCTTTTGTGGCAGTTTTTCTGTTGATGTGTAGGCTTTTGGCTATTTGTTGATAGGTCATTCCCAAGAGGCGTAGTTGGGTTGCTTTTTGGAATAATTTCTGATATAAATAGGGTTGCTGAGCAGGGAGTATTTTAATATGTGCGGTTATTTCACCAATGGTTCGAATTGGTTGCAACTGCGTCCGCCAGTTTTCAATATCCGCTGGGGTTCGAAGCCAACTTGAGCGCCTCCTGTGGATGAAGAGTGAGCGAAGTGACATACTCTTCGCTGTCATTGCGCGGTGAAGCCGGACCAATCTTTCTTTGCCAGTCGCTAGCTTTAATTCGCCTACAAACAGGATACGGACGGGTGCGAAAAAATTGGGCAAAAAGATAAAACTAGCCGGTATAGAACTTGATCTAACCCAAACTCAATTTGCCCAAAAATCAATGCCAAGCATCGGTTTTTGTATTTTTTCTTCGGTAAAAAAGTTATTATTACCCACGGTTTCTCAAAGAAAAGTGATAGAATTCCTGTAGGAGAGATCGAAAGAGCAGAGCGAAGTATGCGAGATTTTTTGCAAAGACATGAAAGGGGTGAGATCGAATTATGAAAGGCGTAAGACGATTTAAAGACAGGTTGAAAAAGGATTTAAGAGATCCGGAATTTCGCAGAGCATTTGATGAAGAAGAAGTCTGTGTCTCTTTGGCTATCCAGATAGCTAAAATCAGGCAAAAGAAAAACATAACTCAGCAGGAATTAGCTAGACGATTACAGACTACTCAACAGAATATATCTCGATTAGAAGATATTGATAATAGAAGTTGTTCTTTAAAAACATTGATTAAGGTTGCTCATGCACTAGATAAACGGTTGAAGGTTGAACTTGTTTAGATTGACCGGAGGTCAAAATTCAATTATTTCTTTCCTCTCTAAACGTTAGAGCAACATTCCACTCATCAGTTTTACTTTCCATGCCAAAGATGGTGATATCAAAGTTGCAATTAGATATTCACCTATAATTGTTTCGCCGCCTCATTCCGTGTATCCGCGACTTTGGGATCCAGATTTTCATACCGTTGTTAACCAATACAGCCTTGTCAGTTTCGTGTAAGATACGAATTTGGGCCCAGATATATCTCTCCTTGGGATGCATAATATTGCCACGCCTACCTTCGGCAAGTTCGCAATGACAGAAAGATGTCTGGCCAGAACATTGGCTTACCTCCCTTCGTATTTGCATGCTTTTATGCCAGTTTTTTTATGGATGTTTAAGCTTTTGGCTATTTGTTTATAGGACATTCCTAACAAACGCAATTGGGTTGATTTTCGGGATTATTTCTGATATAAATAGGGTTGGCTGGCAGGAAGTATTTGGATATGAGCAGTTATTTCGGCAGCGGTTCGAGTTGGTTTAGAGCCGCGTCCGTCAGTTGTCGAAACGCTTTACTGACTTGACGTCAACGAGAGTATAGACTATGGTGATTGTAGCCTTGTGACCAAAGACCATCTTTACCTTCCTGCCTGGCCAGAAAGGAAGAAGGGATGGCATCAATTTACAAAAAAAGGAAAGTATGGTATCTCTCGTACCGCGCAGGCGGTGATATAATGGGAAGTACTACATGGCTATAATCGTTCGATATCAAACTTACGAAAGGAGAAGACCTATGAAGAGCCGAGGGTTCTCTCGATGTACTGGAATGCTGATAGTGGCATTTTTGTTACTCCTCGGATATTCGGCACTTGCCGAAATGAAGGGAACGGTTGACATTGAGGTATTCCGGGCGGCACTCGAGGATGATGGATTCATTGTACAAGAAGGTAAGTTGGGATACATCGATCTGATTGAGCTGTACAATTCAGGTCTCACGGCCGACTGCACTGGCAACAACCCTAGCAGTCCTTACCTAACCTACTTTCTCCCGCCCGCACCGGGACAGGTGCTGAAGAATCTCCTTACAGATGCTCCTCTTAACCCGGAACACCAGGGTCTCTGGGTTACTAACCGGCTTCGCCCTGACGAGGCGGTTATCTACATTGGCAAAACACCCCCTGATTGTAGTTACTTCAGCTACAGGAGCTATCTCCACCACCGGTTCTTTCCTGAAGAGGAAAGCTACAAAAGAATATTTGCAGAGCTCGGTGATACGCTGAACAATCTCACCATAAAGACTGATGGTGGAGAGGAAGACCCCTTTGATCGGAATACCATCATTGTGACCACCGCTGACAAAAGTATCGATGAGCGCGTTCGTGCGGCAGCTCAGTCTGCCGGGTATTCCCCAACTATCATGAATGCAGATGTGATTCCATCCACATTGGTGAGGATGGGTTTAGACGAGGAGGCAGATATCTTTTCCTGGATAATCCGGGCGGCGTTCTTCCATGACAAGGAGGCAGGTAAAAGATTTATTGAGGATCCACCAGCGCTGCTTCTGCGTGTAACCCCGAAAAACCCCGTGCAGCTTGATCCTTACGAGGTGCCTCCGTTACGTGTGAGAGGCACGGGCAGAACGGAACTTAACCTCATGGGCGCCCTAAATGATCTACGAGAGGCAATATTGAAGAAGCATGGAGGTCTTGAGGTGAAGGAAATGGTCACTTCCGTCTGGCTGTACGAAGGTTACGACGCAATTCAAAGAGGCATCGACGTACTTGGGCCAAATAGAGACGCAATCTACCTTCGCACCGAACCTTTTATTCTGAGAGACGATCCCAACGAATTTGTCATCCTCTATGGTATTAACCATGCAGTCACAGGCAAGGCGACCTATTCGAGCTGCAGCGTGTACGGGGAGAAGGTCCTGAATGGTGTGGGAGCTGTTGCGAGTCCCGAGCTTGTGGGAACCGCAGAAGACTACCTACCAGGGCACCCTGAGGCCAGATATCTCTATGTTTGGAAGGTTTCAAGGTCGAATGGTGATGATTTACGCACCCTTGAGGTGCCGTGGGGCGTCAAGGCATATGGGGTTGAGCTAGAAGAGGAAGCGTTCATTGGGTTTCGGATGTACCTCGAGCCCGCGACCAAGGTAGGTCCGATCTGGTCGGAGATCATCTACGATCGCGCAATCCACTTCAGCCCGAAGACCAGTTAGTCAGCATAGTCCTAAGCAGCAGGGATTTCTTCCCGAGTCCGTTATCCCCCTGATTCCGATTTAGAAAGTGGTACAACTAATGGGGACAGGTCGTGGATTTGGATGGAAAAGACCCCATTTCAAGAAAATAAAGTAACGGAGGTTAGATATGCGTAGAGCAAGGGCAATATTGTTGGTCATAATTCTAGCGGCAGGATTTATCCTAATGGGCTCGGGTCCTTTATTGGCAGAGAAAGGGCTTCCGCAGGGTATTTTGAAGATCATAACCGACCCATTATATAAGGGCTCCTCTTGGGGTATTCTGGTAAAAGATCTTGAATCAGGCGAAGTTATTTATCAGCTTAATATGGATAAACTCTTTGTCCCTGCTTCTACCACTAAACTCTTTACTCTCACTGCCGGACTTGATACTTTCGGGCCAGATTACCGCTTCCAGACACCAATATATGGCATAGGGAAGGTTGATTCTGAAGGGACATTAAATGGAGATCTGATACTGGTGGCCAGTGGTGATCTTACCATGGGCGGCCGCACTATTGCCGACGATAGAATCGCCTATACCAATATGGACCATACAGATGCAGGTATGGACGGAATATTTGAAGCCATATTGACAGAAACTAATCCGCTGGCCGGTTTGAATGAACTGGCCAGGCAAGTAGTTGGCTCAGGTATCAAGTATGTCAAGGGAGATGTCATCATTGATAACCGTCTTTTTGAAACAATAACGTCACCCGCAGGCATAGCAAGAACTCCTATGATAATAAACGACAATCTTATCGATTTTATCATAAGGCCGGCCAAGCTCGGTGAGAAGGCATCGGTTGACTACCGGCCCCGAACCATTGCCTACCAGGTAGAGGCCAAGGTAGATACTGTTTCTTCCAACAAAGAGCCTCAGATTGAAATTACCTCTCCGTCTGCGGGTCGTATAGTGGTACGTGGTGAGGTGCCCGAGGGGTATCAGCCCGTGATCCGCGTTTATGGGATTCAAGATGCGGCTTCCTTTGCCCGAACACTTCTTATCGAGGCGCTTGAGCGAACAGGCATTAAGGTCGAAGCAGCACCTTCAGGGATTAATCCATCTGATAAACTCCCAGAAAGTGGGACCTATAAAGAGACTGAGCGTATAGCGCTATTCGTGTCACCCCCTTATAAGGAATTAGTAAAGCTTATTCTCAAGGTCAGTCACAACCTTGGCGCCGACACAACACCGCTTCTTATTGCAGTTAAGAATGGTAAGAAGACTCTTGAAGAAGGCCTGGCTATAGAAGGTGATATTTTCAGGAAGATGGGTATCCAGACCCAAGCCATATCCATAAGTGACGGCGCCGGTGGAGATAGGGGTGATCTTATTAGCCCGAGCGCAGTGGTTCAGCTTTTGAGTTTCATGCACAAAAACCCTTACTTCGAGTATTTGCATAACGCCCTTCCCATTCTGGGTGTAGATGGTTCCCTCACTCATTTCGCCGGACCAGATAACGCAGCACGCGGTAAGGTTTTTGCCAAAACGGGTACACTCATTTTGGGAAACCTATTGAACGAGAGACCAATTATGCTAGCCAAAGGCCTGGCTGGTTATATAACCACTGCAAAAGGTCGCCAATTGGTCTTTGCTTTATACGTCAATAACACCCCTATGGAGACGATTGATGACTTGGGGAGGATTGGAAGCGACCAGGGCAGAATCTGTGCAGTTATATACTTAAATAACTAAGTATGTTTGACTGGAGACTATTATGAAGAAAATCACTACCTATTTAATCCTCACCTTTCTACTTAGTTCGATAGGCTATTATCTAATCGTCCATTCAAAGGATTTAGGCCTTAATCCTTCCCTTGTTATGTTCTATCTGATGTGGTGTCCCGGGATCTCAGGCATAACTACTTATTTGATATATGAGAAGGGCTTATCAGGTATTGGCTGGAGGCTGGGCCGTCTAAAGTGGTTGGGCCTGGCCTATTCCTTACCCATTGTTTACGCAACTGGTGCCTACGGAGTCATCTGGCTGTCTGGACTTGCCGGCATTAATCCAAACTATCGTTTTGACCCCTTTAAACTGATTGTCATAGGCACGCTCTTTAACGTAGCCTTTGCTTCAGGTGAAGAAATCGGCTGGCGTGGATTCCTGGTGCCTCAGTTATATAAGGTGACAAACTTTACAGCAACCTCTTTGATCACCGGCATAATCTGGTCAGTGTGGCACTTTCCTTTGATCATTTACGGTGTATATCTAGCCACAATGCCAATGGCTCCCCAGCTCTTACTTTTCGTAGTAACAGTTACTGCAATGACCTTTACCATAAGTTGGTTAAGGCTGAAATCGGGCAGTATCTGGCCAGCAATACTTCTTCATGCTAGCCACAATCTCTATATTCAGTGGCTCTTTGACCCGCTCACCATCGAGACATCATCCCTATCTAAATACGTAGTTGGCGAATCGGGAATTGCATTGACAATTGTCTTTATAGCTCTGGCGGTAATTTTCTGGGGGTTGAGAAAACGCCTACCGGAAGGAAGACAATCATGAAAAAGAGATGGATAATCGGGAATCACTATTTTGTAAATCAATGCATCTGACCGTTTCCCACACTCTATCGGGTTTGGCAAACGGCAGGTGATTTCCAACGTTAGCAGTACCCGGGATAACAAAAAAACGTGTAGGGGGAGACTATGAAAGATCACATTCCATTGAAAACCCGATTTTGGCTCATTCAAGCAGCCTGCCTGATTCTTTTCCTGTTGGCGGCGCAGGGATGGGCAAAAGAGAACGAACTCTCTGTTTCGCGGGTCGATCCATCGATGGGCCAGCGCGTGCAGGAGGCGCTCGATACCGCTGTGGCCGAGTATAATGTTCCAGGCGCGATTTTAGCATTAGGAGACATGAACGGGAACACACGAATCTGGACGAGCGGACGAGCGAATCTTGAGACTGGAGAATCAATGTCCGAGGATTTATGTTTCCCCATAGGGAGCGTCACGAAATCCTATACGGCCACGATGGTTCTGCAGTTGGTTGACGACGGGCTCATCAAGCTCGACGAACCGATCGGGAAACACTTGCCTGGTCTCGTCCCTCGAGAAAATGAAATCACTATCCGGCTCCTGTTGGAAATGCGAAGCGGCCTAGGGGACTATGGCCCAAATCCTGAGTTTGAAAAATTCATGGAACCCAATCCTCTCCAGGCTTGCACCCCGGAACAGCTTGTCAAGTTCAGCCTCGATAGGGCAGGAGAACCCGACAAGGAATTTCACTACACCAATACCAACTACATCCTCTTGGGCATGCTGATCGAGAAAGTCACTGACAATTCATTTCGGAACGAGCTGAAAAGGAGAATTCTCCAGCCGTTGGGAATGTCCCATACCTTTATGCTCACGGAGATGAAAATGCCCACTTCTTATGCACACGGCTATAGGTATGAGGAGGGGAAAGTGGTCGATGGGACCTATTCAATACATCCGTCCCTGTTCTGGACTGCGGGCGGTATTGTTTCCACGGCTGCCGATCAGCTTATCTGGGCAAAAGCTCTGCTCCAGGGCCGACTGCTGTCGCCACAAGCCCATTCAGAGCAGTTCACTATGAAACCGGCCTCAAGCAAGCTGGGCTTCTACGGCCTTGGGGTGATGAATATGAATGGACTAATCGGGCATGGGGGTAATTACGACAATTTATATACCTCTTTTGTTGGGCGATATCATGGATATGACTGCGTAATCCTGGTAAATGGCCAGGCCGGAGATGCCGAAGAAAAAACCTTCAGGGCTAAAGCTATACTGCAAAAAGTCATAAAAGAGACGGGATTGTAACCATGTTGCTAAGCTGTTGCTCCAGTCGACGCGGTTCCCACGCGGCTGAGCATTTTCGTTAGGTGTTTTGAAATTAATGAGATGAAATTGAATTGACAGAGAAATCCATGTATTCCGGGAGGCATAAATGAAAATCGGGAAAGAAAACGTTTATTTGCTAAGTTTTGTACTTTCGTTTTTCCTTTTCGCGTTTACTCAGGCGGTTACAGCCCAGACAAATGATGTAAGGAAACCGGAAGCCCCTGTAAAGGTGCTCGCAGAAGGCCTGAAAAACGCGGCCGAAGTGGAAGCGTTTTTCGATAATCTGGTGCCAAAGCTGATGGAAAAACACCATGTGCCCGGAGTGGCTATCTCCTTAGTAAAGGATGGTAAGCAGCTCTTTGCCAAGGGATACGGGTATGCAAACCTCGATACGGGAAAACCGGTTCGTGCCGAGGAGACTCTCTTTCGGATAGCATCAATTTCCAAGCTTTTTACATGGATCGCCGTGATGCAGCAAGTTGAAGAAGGCAAGATTGACCTTGACACCGATGTAAACAAGTACCTCAAGAAGTTCAAGATTCCGGACACTTTCCCTGGCAGGCCGGTGACCATGCGCCACTTAATGACGCATACCGCCGGTTTCGACGATCATATTGAGCCGCGAATCTACTCAAAAGACCCTTCCGATCTTGAACCCTTAGGGGTCTTTCTGAAACGAACCTGGCCACCGCGCATCAGGCCTCCCGGGGAAATCTCGGTCTATTCCAATTACGGGACATGCCTGGCAACCCTTATCGTTGAGGAGGTCTCCGGGATGACGTTTGAAGACTACATTGAGAGAAGGATCCTCCGGCCTCTCGAGATGAACCGGACCACCATTGCCCAACCGCTGCCGGACCGCCTGGCCTCCGACATGTCGATTGGCTACGTTTACGGAAAAGACGGCTATATCCCGCAGGAGTTTGAACTGATCCGGCTGGCTCCCGCAGGCGCAGTGAGTACAACCGCTACCGATATGGCAAAGTTCATGATAGCCCAACTACAAATTGGCAGATACGGAAATGAACGCATTCTTGGCGAAGCCACAGCCCGGGAAATGCAAAGCCCTCAGTTCAGCCCTGCCCCGGGAGTGAGCGCCCTCTGTCTCGGTATCTACGAAACGCCCCTGCATGGGCTGCGGATAATCGGCCACGCCGGTGACACCGTTTTCTTTCATTCCAACTTGTTTATGATTCCAAAGGAGCAGATCGGCCTATTTATTACCTGCAATTCACCTGGAGGGTCCCCTTTGCGGAATGATCTGCGCGCTGCGTTCCTTGACAAATACTATCCGGCTCAGGATACACCGCGGCCCCCGAAGAAGGAAACACGGCAACGGATTCCTGCCCTGGAAGGAACCTACGAGTCAATGATTTATAACACGTCGACCATTGAAAAATACTTCTTTCCTCTTCTTCAGCTGAGGATTAAAGCCACCCCGAACGATACCTTGATGGCTTCGTTCCAAAAGTATGCCGCAGAGATCGAAGAGGTAAAGCCTTACACCTTCAGGCCTGTAGACGGTGTCCAGGCATTCCATGGAGATCAGGTTTTTGTCAGGAATTCGGAAGGGCAGGTCACACACTATTATCTAGCTAATGCACCCTTTATGCCTTTTAAGCGGATTCCGCTTCAGGCAACCACCCGTTTTACCGATGTGGTGAAAACCATCTGCCTGGCCCTCTTTCTATCGGTTTTTATCTGGACCGTATGGGCCATCATCACCAGGCGGCGAAAGCTGAAAGAGAGGGATATCCCGGTTTTCAGACGAACAGCACGGTGGATTGCAGGTTCTGCTGCCATTCTGATGTTATTATTCGTACTCCTTCTGTCCATGATGATGAACCAGACCAATCTGGTTGAGCGGTTTTTCACGAGCATTACCGTGCCTCTACCGCTCATCTTGCTCCTGGTTATGCCGGTCATCGCAGCCATTCTTACACTTTTTGTTATCCCTCTCGCTGTACTTGCTTGGCTGAAAAAATATTGGACATTCCAGGGTCGGATACACTATACACTTGTTACAGTAGCTCTTGTTGCGTTCATATGGTGGTTGAATTTCTATAACCTGCTTGGATGGAAGTTTTAAAAAGACAGGGACGACTTAAACACCTAACTCGTCACTCAACCCGACTCACGGTGCGCGATGCGCCTAAAATTCCCAGCCGGGAGGCAATAGGGGGTAAAGCTGACAAAAGTGTAACCACGAGCGGGTCAGTTGTATCATTCCCGCTAAAATGACGAACGCCTTGTTTTCATGATTAGACGGGAGACTCAAAAGAAAGGGAGGAAGTAGACATGAAGCGTAAAGCTCTTTCATTGGTTCTGTTCATAACGTTATGTTTGGTTGGTTCTGCATCAATGGCCGAGGAGAAATTTAAACCAAATGATTTAAGGAACTTCATTGAAACGGAAATGAAGAACTGGAACGTGCCGGCTGTCGCGGTTCTGATCGTGAAAAATGACAAAGTCATTTTTTCAGAGGGTTTCGGCTATCGGGACCTGGAAAAGAAACTAAAAGTAACCTCGAACACGATTTTCCCTATCGGTTCCGTTAGCAAGTCTTTTACCGTCCTGGCCCTGGGTATGCTGGTGGACGAGAAAAAGCTGGATTTTGACCAGCCGGTTCGCAACTATCTGCCAACGTTTAGAATGTCTGATGATTACCTGACCGGGCATATCACCCCCCGGGATATGCTTTCGCACCGTTCGGGCCTTCCGAGGCACGACCTGGTGTGGTACAATGCAGGACTAACCGCTGAAGAGACGACCAAAAGAATCAGATATCTTCAACTGAGTTATGGATTCCGGGAACGTTTTCAATACAACAATTTGATGTACCAGGCATCCGGATGTCTGGTGAGAAAGCTCACCGGGGAAACGTGGGAAGAATTTGTGGAGAAAAGGATATTCATGCCGCTGGGAATGAAAAGCAGCAATTTCTCGATCGAGGAATTACAGAAATATCCGGATTATGCTCTCCCATACTCGATGAACATCAATAGCGTGAACAAATTCCCTGAAAAACTTTCAGATATTGACATTAAACGGATTCCGTTCTTTAAGATGACCGCCAACGGTCCCGCAGGCTCCATCAACTCCAACCTCAAGGACATGGCCAAGTGGGTCCGATTTCACTTGGCCGAAGGCAAGGTCGACGGCAAGCAGATTATCGCCAGAGAAATACTGCTTCAGATGCATGCTCCCCAGATGGTCATACCATTGGACTCAGCATTTAAACTTCTCATCTCTGATGAAACGCCAACGATCAACTATGGCCTGGGCTGGTTCATTCAACCTTACCGCGGTCATTACATGGTTAATCACGGGGGAAATGTACCCGGTTTTTCAGCCTTGGTCAGTTTCATACCTAAAGATAAGATTGGCGTCGTTGTGCTTACCAATATGACTGGGACCTCTTTGACCTATACAATAACCTTCAATATTTTCGACCGGCTCCTGGGCCTCAAGCCGATCGACTGGAGTAAAAGGCTGATGATGCGGGAACGTGAAAACTGGGAAAAAAAGAAGGAGGTTCAGGCAGAGGCCGAAAAGCAACACCGAAAGAACACCCGCCCCAGTCATCCCCTTGTGGACTATGCGGGTCATTACAGGCACCCGGCCTATGGCCAGATCATTATTGGAAAGGAAGGCGAATGGCTGAACATCAAATTCAGGGACAGAACCGTGCCAATAGAACATTATCATTATGACACCTTCAGGATTTCCGACGAGGATCCCGAGCATCTCCTAGTCCATTATGAGGTAAAAAAGGTGACTTTCCTGCTCAATAAAAATGGCGACATCGACAGACTTGCACTCCCTCTTCAGGCGGGTGTGGACGACATTGTGTTCCAGAAAGTGACCAGGAAATAGTTTAAAGTTCTGCACCAAGGCCTACGTTGAAGCCTGGCATCAGGATCTTCGTGCCTGAAGCACTTCGGCTAACTTGCCATTTACGTATTGCTGACACAGTTCCTAAGTTGATTCGCGACTTCGCAACGGTTTTTAATTTGGAGGCCTAAGAATGGAAAAGCTTAAGAACAAAATAAAAGAATTTGCACTTTCTAAAGGTGCAGATCTTGTTGGAAT
>JABUBK010000087.1_pt1 | contig 17212 bp, 17 predicted proteins | sample 7332671 | NCBI WGS metagenome assembly JABUBK01 (sample SAMN07256342, study PRJNA390944) | subsurface metagenome | isolation source: Methane hydrate marine sediment | place: Pacific Ocean: Eastern North Pacific, ODP site 1244 | collected 2002
TGGGTTAACTAAACCTACATTACTTAAAACACTAAGAAGTCTATCTAAAAATAAAATAATTATAAAGGAGAAACGATTTAGTAAAAAGAAGGGGGATAAGCCTACAAAATATAGACTTAATTTTAAAATTGAACCCTGGTCAAAAAATTATCCTACCCGTGGTAAAAAAAATATCCCCCCCGTGGTTAAAAAAGTTACATCTCCCATGGTAAAAAAAATACCCCCACATATTAAAAATATACATATTAAAAATATACAACAACATATTGATGTAATTTCAAAAAATAAAGAGGAAAAAACCCTTAGAAACCTTTTAGATCTAAAAATTGATAAAAATATAGCCAAATCATTAATAAAAAAAAATGGCTATAAAAAAGTAAGTACTTATATAAAATATCTAAACTATAAGTTAGATAAAGGATTTAAACCTAAAGATTCAATACAGTCATTTTTAGTTGATTCTATTGTTAATTCTTATATACTTCCTGAAAATTTTAAAGAAATTAAAGAATTAGAGAAAAAAAGAAAAGAAAGTGCAAAAAAGTGTTATGAATTAATTAAAGGAGATTGCATAGCATCAGAAACACTACATCTGCATCCACATTGTCCTTATTGTGAAAAAATTTTAAAAAATATTGATCATTAAAAAATATAATTTAGTTATATTTAAAATTATTAAAAACAAAATGAAAATATTATTTGATAAAAGAGTTAATTTTTAGATATTAAGATTAATTACTAGTAGATATTATTACCCTTTTTACATTATTTAAAATTTTTGTTAGAAATAAATAAATATAGATTATGAATAAAATGCTACAAAACAGGTTGTTTTTTAGAAATGGATATCTTCAAGAATTTTTTGAAAAAATAAAAAAGGATATAAGAAACGAAGTTGAGAGTAAAGATTCTAACTATATTCTTAATGTAGAAGACAAAAACTTTTGCGAATATCTTATATCAAAATATTCTCTAGAAATACCTAAAATTTATGAAGATGATATCGAAACCTATGAGCCGGAGGAAGTAAATATCGATGTAAGTAAAGCACCAGGAAGAGATATTTATTACAGAAATGGTCCTCAATATGAAAAAGGTGTAAAGATAAAAATTGCTATCCCATTTAAGGGAAATGGGGATTTATTTAAGTACAAACCTTCAAGATATACATTACATCATAACCCTCCAAGGGGAGAGATTACGGAACAAGAGATTCATTTAATTTATAAAATGGTGAAACATAATGATAAAGAATTTAGAGAGATGTTTAAAAGACATCTTAGTAATATCAAAGAATATCTAGAATGTTATAGGAAAGATATTGAAAATTTCAATGATTCTCTTAGACAATTTGTAACTAAATTTGTATCTACCAGAAAGAAGAAGCTTTCAAAAGACAAAGATCCAGTAGAATCGCTTGGATTTAGAATAAGACGACGTAAAGACTTATCAGAAACTTATAAGATTCCACCCGCTAGGAGAAAGCCTAAATTTGTATTACCAAAAGTTAAAAATAAACTCGTAGAACAAGAAGAAATCTTAGAATTAGAAGAATATGAAAACATCTTAAACATAATAAATAATATGGCATTGGGTATGGAAAAGAGTCCTAAGGCTTATAGTAAGTTTCAGGAAGAGGAAATTAGAAACCAGTTCTTGGTAGCACTTAATATACAATATGAGGGGCAAGCTACAGGAGAAACATTTAACTACGGAGGTAGGACAGATATTATAATTAATTACATGAATAAAAATATATTTATAGCAGAATGTAAGTTTTGGGGTGGAGAAAAAAAACTGTGTAAAACAATAGATCAATTACTGAGGTACACAAGCTGGAGAGATACTAAGACAGCTATTATATTACTTAATAAAAATAAGAATTTTAGCTCGGTTATAAAGAAAATAGATCCTGCAGTTAAGAATCACCCTTGTTATAAAAGAGTAAGGAAATTAAAAAGTAATAAATTAAAAAGTGAAACTATATTTAGTTATATATTCCATCATACACAAGATATAGAAAGAGAAATGATCCTAACTGTAATGGCTTTTGATGTTCCGAGAATAAATAATTAATAATTTTATAAATATTGGAATTATAAAAATAAAAGGGGAAAAACAAAGAAAGAATAGTAATATAATAATTAAAAATTTTTAAGTTTACATAATATAAATTATCAGAAATTGTAATAATACCTAATAAAATATTATATTTATACAGTATTTTATTATTTTTTAAATTAATAGAAAGCTTAATATTTAATTAAAATATAAAAAATAAATTCATTAAAAGAATTAAAAAATAAACTATCTATAATTTATAGTTGAGACCGATATATATTAACTAGTAGTTAACAAATATAATAACATAGTGGACTATAATTTATGATATTTAACAAATTAATATGTGAGTTTTTTATAATTAATGGTGAATTAAAATTATATTTATTTATTTATTTTATAAAACTTATGTCCTTCTTCTGTAATTTCCCAGATTCCTCTTGGGGAATTGGGTCGTAGTAAATTTTCTTTTACCATTTTTAATCTTTCCCACTGGGCAGTATTTTGCCATCTAATACCAGAGGATATTTCCTCATAATCTATCGGCTTAAGTATCTGTTTCATTTTGTCTTTAACTATATTTAAAACATCTTGAACTGCTCCTCTACCCCCCATTTCTATCAATGCTTCTAATATAGGTAAACGGTATAGACCTTGACGAGTTCGCCCCTTTGCCCTTTTACGCTTACTTGGAGGAGGTGGAGGAGTAATAAATTCCCTTTCTTTAGGAGGAATATATTTAATTAATGAGTCAAACAAGAACGCAAAGATTGTTTCAACTCCAACTCTTTGAAATGTTTTAAACTCAACGATTGTAGAGTTTATTGGCAAAGTATTACGGACTTCCTTTAATTCTTGTGTATATTCATCTATTATAATGATCAGCTCGGGTTTCTGTGAAACAATATTAGATATAAATCTGTAAATCTCTCCTGAACCAATGACTTGTTTAACTAGATTTTCTAACATTATGTCATGTTTGATTGTTTTATAGAAATAATCTACTAACTTTTGCCTCATATCAGGATTGCTTATCCCACTTATAAATTTACTTATCTGGGGAACTATATGTTCATATAGCGGATGTGAACTTAATTCAACCTCAACTATAAACCATCTATTATCTCTTAGAGCAATTAAATATCCATCTGGAATTGAGCCTATTCCAGAGATGGCTTTTATCTTTCGTTTTTCAAAATAAATAGACTCCGTCCCAAAAATATCTTTAATGTTTAAATAAATAAAGTTTACTAATTCATCTTCACTTGTAAGTTTGTATGGTAAAAATTCTATATTATCTAAAAATAATTTTTTCATATAACCTCAACCCCCTTTCTTCTTTATAAAACCTCTTACCATTTCAAAAAGAATTTTGTCATCTTTTATTTTAAGTCCTGTTGTATCTAGATCAACATCCATGAAAGCCTTAACAAATCCTCTTATAATCATGTTCTTTGGTATTTTATTTCCTCCACTTAGTTTAGCCTTTTTACCCAATGAATCTAAAAATTCATTTTCTTTTTCTGATAAACATACACTTACCTTATAAAAAGGCTCTTTGGTTAAAAGTGGATGTTCTTCTTCAAAAGATTTTTCTTTAATAATTTCAACTTCCTTTATTTTTCCCTTCCCCACCTCTATCTCTCCTGCTTCCTTTTTAACTTTTACTTTTTCCTCTTCTATAGATTTTGCAGCTTCCTCAAATAATATTTTCTTGCCCCTACCTTTTATACTTGGTCTCTTAATCATTTTATTTAACCCCCTCTATTTCTTTAGCCAAATTTCTATATGCTAATGCACTCGGATTATTTGGTGCATAATAAAGTATAGATCTTCCAATCATTGGACTTTCTTTAAACCTTACGGTATGTCTAATTACAGAATTAAAAACTTTGTATTTTCCCTTTAAAGCTTCTCTAATTTCATTTGCAACCTCTTTTGAGTGGATGGTTCTTACATCATAAAAAGTAAAGACTATCCCCAATACCTTTATTTCTTTATTTACATAATTTTTAACATCTGAAATTGAATCGAGAAGAAACCTTAAAGCTCTTAAAGAATAATATTCACATGCAATTGGTATTAATACCTCTTTAGCAGCAGCTAAAACATTAATTGCTAAAACACCCAATGATGGTGGAGTATCTATTAAAATATAGTCATATTTATCAGTTATGTTTTTAATGGAATTTTTTAGTTTAAAAGCCCACTTATCTTTAGAGAGTAGCTCCAATTCAGCACCACAAAGATCTATATTGGATGAAGCAAGAAATAGACCCGATTTTGTTTCAATAACTATTTCTTTTATATCAATATTTTCTAATATAACATCATATATTGATTTATTTATTGATTCAGGTTCAACACCTAGACCTATTCCTAATCCACCTTGCGGGTCCATGTCTATTAGCAATACATTTTTACCTATTTCTTTTAATGCCGCACCCAAATTTATTACTGTTGTAGTTTTACCTACTCCCCCCTTTTGATTTGTTACAGATATTATTCTTCCCATAAAATAATCCTCTTTTTAATAATTATACAATTATATTTAAAATCCTCTATAAGAAATATTATTTCATATTTAAGATATCTTATATAAGAAATAAATAAATATTATATCTTATTTCATTTATAATACATCCGATATATATTAAATTATATAAGATATAAGAAATATTATATTAGATATCAGATATATTATATTAGAAAAAGGAAAATAAAAAATAAAAAATTATAAAATTAAAAAATATTTTTATAATGAATAATAAAAAAATATAATAGAAATTTAAAAATAATAACAATTAATATAAAAATTATTTATAGAAAATAGTATTTGATTATTAGTAGAAATAGATGTATAAAAGTTAAAGTAGACATTTTTAAAAATCAAATTGAGGAATTAAAAAATAGGGTAAAAATCTTCGAAGAGCAATTAACATAATAGAGATCTAGCTGGATTAAAAAACTATTTAGAAGATAACTAATTTATACGCTATAAAATATTTTAACACACATTTATTCTTTTAAACAAATATTGCTTGAACCATTTACAGAAATGCCCCTATTTGCACAGAAATGCCCCAAATTCGCGTTCTAAAGTAAATAGTAATAGAGAGGGGAGGGGGGGAAACGATGAATTTGTACAAATTTTTATAAAAATCTACAAAAAACTTGTTGACCTTTTTCTCTTTCTTTAACATTTTTAATTGTGCCACAAACTGGGCATTTTATTTTCATTTCACCACTTCCTTCCTTGTTTTGAGTCAACGTGGTATTTTTTCTGTTATAATATCTCTTAAGAGGGAGGAGGAAAAAAGTCTATATGTAGTCCTTAGACTTATAAATCTATAGACTACTATAGAATATTATCTTCTCTTTTTAGAAAATATATTAAATGATCTTAATGTATCCAATATAATTAATAATATAATAATAATCTTTCCTATCATTTATCCCCTTTTGTTAAAACGATTTAACAGTATGTACCAAACATATAGCATTGTAGAATGAAGTTAAACACTCTCTTTACATCCCAAATCGGTGGGTTGGGTTGGGGTTATTTTATGATCTTAATTTTCAATTTATTTAAACTCTTTTAATAGATAAAAAGGAGAGGGGAATATAATAACGTGCCCTACTTTTATGGTGTATTAGCATACTTTTGTGTTAGCACTTTTTAATATATGTTAGCATTTTTTAAGATCCTAATATATTTTCATTAAAACACTTGACAAATTTAAAATTATGGTTAATACCCATGAGATAAAAAATAAAAAAAATTTATCTATTGGCGAGAGCAATGAAGGTAATTTAATAATAAAAGCTAAGGGTGAATCTGATTCTCAATTTTTTTAAAGTTTCTTTAAAGATCTCTTAAAGAAAAACCCCCAATTAATTTGTTAAAGCGTTTTAACAAAAAATAACAAAATATAACCTTTAAAACCTCAAGAAACGCACAAAATAGCATCTTAAACGCGGTCTAAAGCTGAAGTAATACTAAAGTATTATGTTTTTTAAAATTTTGAATTATTTTTTAGATATCTTTTAAGTTAAATAAAATGGCGGTAATGAGTTAAACACTCTCTATCCGAAGATGAAATAAATGGTGAATCGGGGCTATTATTTATGACTTATCTAACTTATGCAATACTTTTTCAATCCATTTATAAATTATATGTAAACCTCCATGACAGCTTTTAGAAGTCAATTTTTTTATACTTAAATTTAGACGACTTATAATCACTTCAGATACTTCTTCTAAATATGCTATTAAGTAACCTATATATAAACCAGCATATAGCTCAAAATCTGCAACATTTTCATTATTCATAATAATTTCGGGTTTTAAAATCATCTTTCTTTCCCAATTTTTATCATAAATTTGAAAAAGAATTTTATCCTTATCAAGAAAGATTAATATTCTAGCATCTTCATGCAAAATTGAATCTCTTACCTCTCTTAAGTCTTTGAACCAGTCACAAGATCTAACAACATTAGATAAATCCTCTCCAAGTTTCATGACATTATTAGGGTTTTTTATCCACTTTAATAATTTATTAAATGATGTAGAACTTTGCTTTGGGGGATCTGAAGCTAATCTAATAGCTTTGGCTAAAAAATCAAAAAGTGATCGATAATCAACATAAAAGTCTTTAATATGTTTTGAAGCAAAGTTTATCCATGAGTCTTTATCAAGCTTTTTTTGATTATACTGCTTTTTATGTTGGTATAGTTTAAGAATATTATCCTCAATATTCTCGAAATATTCCCAAATAAAGATAAGTATATTTAGTAGTTCTCTAAACTTATGATTTGTGACAGCTTTGACATGAACTTTTCTTAATAATTCAAAAAATTTACCAGATAAAAATATCTTTTTATTTTCCTTATGAATTGTCGATAAAGCACATTTTAGTCTATTTATATTTATTGTTTTCATTAATTTACTCCATTGTTGGTAAAATAAATTTCTAAAGATGTTTGGATAAAATGTTAAATGGTAAAGTATGTTTTTATAAGTATCTTTTAAAATTATTTTATAAATTACTATAAATTGGATGGACTGGTTTTAATAATTAATTTAATATATTAATTTATAGTTTGTAAAATAAATGATAAAAAATAGCTTCTATAATACCCAAAAAAAATTATTATGTTTTTTGCAAAAAGTTGAAAAAGCCTTGAGGAATTCAAATCAGTTTTTATCCCAATCCCATTTGTTAAATATCCCTTTTTTGTTTCTAGTAGTAACAAGCATAGAATTAAAATTGCAAAGTATTTAGAATAACTTGTAAGAAATTATTTTTATGTGAAATAATTTAATGTATAAACTAATTAGACTGAAAAGTGATAAAAAATAAAAGAAGGGGGGTGATAAATTATGTGCCACAGACATTATCATTATGCCTCAGGGTTTCCATGTGGAGTAGGATTTAGACCAGGATGGGAGTATCACTCATTATCACATCCACAAATTGGTTGTTTCTGTGGGTATAGATTAAGCACAGAGCAAGAAATTGATATACTGAAGGAAAAGTCCAAATTTTTAAAGGATGTGCTAAAGGATATAGAGGATAGAATAGAATACCTGAAATCTAAATCTGAAAAGAAAGAAAAGTAAATAGTATTGTTAAGCCATTTTATAACAGATAAGGTAAGCGGGCAATAAGAATATGAACCTTACAAATCGATATAATGCAAAAAACGACCCTATTTCATTATGTAATAGAGTCGTTTGATAAATTCAGAGCGTCACTCTAAGTTTATTGCCCTTCAGAAGGTGCTCCAGGTGTTCCTGGAATGGTGATAAGCATTCCTTACATCAAAATCAAATAGGGAGTAGGTGAGGGTTATATTTTATGATCTTAATTCTCAATTTATTTCTAATCTTCTGTTTTATGGCTTCTTTTATTTAATCTTTTAAAACCTCTAAAAAATATGTAACCAGGATTTAGCACTTGCGAAAATTATGGGGTAACAGGTTCATAACCCAGTTCATGAAATAGTTTAGCAATGATCTTTCGTCCTTCCTCGTTGGTATGTTCTCCATCGGGTCCTATATAACCCTTTTCTCTGGGGTCCTCATCGTGATTTGGACCATTGAATGCATCATACACATGTGCAACCGGAACATTGTGTGCTGCAGCCAGCTCGGTTTGTTACTCCACTGTTGGAGGCACATTAGAGTTGAAGCAATCGTATATAATCTTCAAAGAACCATCAGATTGCCTTTCACAGAGGGTCAATGCTTTACCGTCTGGCATTACATTAATTGTCTCGCCACCTGCCTTGGGAGTCAGAGCTAATGTGTAATTACAATGACTTACTCCCAAGTCGCCATATACCTTAACATCTATATCAGTGATGGTTACATCTAAGGTCATCTGATCGAATGTGGGCTTTTTTGCTTCTCTTATTTGCGCTTTTCCGATTCTAGCAGGGGTGTCTGGTGGCATCTGCACTCCGTCATCTGCCCATAAGGAAATATAGAGATCGAAATCTCCAGTGTTACAAGCGACAGCATATTGGTTTAGCATCTCTTTGATTGCGGCGCTTAGTGTTGAATCAGCCATTTTTTCACCTCCTTAAATATTGGATATAGTTAAACACTCAAATTATTATTATTCTATCATTTTATCCTTTAATAATGAAAATGGTAGAACGGTGGAAGGAGGTTAAACACTATCTACCCAAAAATAAAATACAGGGTAGGTGGGGGTTATCTTTTATGATCTTAATTTTAAATTTATTTAAACTCTTTTAATAGATAAAAAGGAGAGGAGAATATAACACCGTCCCCTAAATTTAGCGATTATAATGGTTTTTTATATATATATTTCAGTATTTATATACATCTTTATCTACATTAATTAGTGGTGTTGTCCAAGATATAGGATTATCCTGCGATAGCGGGGGAGATAACATACCATTAGCAATTTGACATGTAGACTTGGCTGTTGTTGGTATTATTAATTGTTGTTATTGGTTGGTATAGAATAAAAAATATACTATTAAATATACTATTAATTGCTGGACTTTTATTAATTGATATATACATTTTTTAGATTATGCTTAATACCTATAAGATAAAAAATAAAAAAATTTATATATTGGCAAGAGCAATAAAGGTAATTTAATAATAAAAGCTAAGGGGGAATCTGATTCTCAACTTATTTAAAGTTTTTTAAAACATCTCTTAAATAAAAGCCTCAGATTAATTTGTAAAAGCGTTTTAACAAAAAATAGCAAATATAACCTTTAAGACCTATAGAAACTCAAAAAACTGCCCTTTAAACGCGTTCTAATGTATAAGCAATACATTTATACTATTATTTTTTAATAAATAGCCCTTCAAAAATTCTTAATTTTTAGTGATTTTTATATACTTATTATTTTACTAAATTAATGCCGTTTACTTGAAATTACTTCTTTTATCTTTTATAATTATATATACAATACCATCTTAGGAGGCACGATAGAAATCTCAAGCATTTCTTCTGGTCTTTTTTTGTTTTTAACATCATAAATATAGGGTGTATAAAAGGTAGTCTTTTTTAAGTAATCTAAACCTTCTAAAATTCCTTTGCGATAAAAACCTGTGTCTCTAAATTCTAATAGTTCCAACCAATTGATGACCCTCTCTTTAAAATATCGGTCTTTATGATAATCCATGAAATATAACATTCCTAAAAGAATTCTTAAATCCATAAGTTTATAGGCTCTCGTTGTTTCTATCATATATCTACCATACAAACCTTCTAATACTGCAGTTATAGAGGTTTCTTCTTCATACCCTACTTCAATAAAATGAAGTGGCTCTTTTATAGAAAATTCCATTAAGTCTATGGGAAACTTAAACTTTTTTATTTCATATTTTGGTATTTCTATTTCATTATTAGGAGTATCTTTTAAATTAGTATTTGACATCTCTCTTTTATTAGGGTTCTTAATTCTCTTTATATACTCTAAACAGTATAAGCATACTTTATTAGCAGTTTTGTAAGTAGCCGAGCAATAACCTTTATTTGCATATCTATTATAGCAAATCCAAGCGTCTTTTCTAATCTTACTTATATCATCTGACATTTTTCACCTTCTTTGTTTGACTTTTATTACTTTTCTGATAGTATGAGAATAGGCGTAAAATCATTTTCTTTGTTTGACTAAACGCTTATGAAAGTCCCACTTTTTTGTGGGATTTTCTCTTTTAAGGAACATTTAATAACCTAACCTTTAATTATATCATCCAATTGTTCTTTATTTATGTTGTAATGTTCCAAACTATTTTTAAGTTTTTATATACCTGGTCTATTATTTTTTTATATCTTTAATTTCTTTTAATGTTTTTTCAATATTTTTAATACTTTCTGAAATACTAAATATATTTTTAAAAAATCTAAAAAATCTAAAAACAATAAATATAATAAGAGGTATTAATCCAAAACAAAATATTAAAAAAATAATAGAAACAATAATATAATTGGTTTTTAAATTCATTTCTTTGCTCCAACGCTTTAATTTATTCTTTTTTTAGCATACATTTATATTAAACTGCTTATAGAAGCCCTGTAAAGACCTATTCTGTGCGTTTTTTTAGTCTTAAATCTCTATTTTACTTCTTTATTCCTCTTTTAGTGCCTGATTTAACATCTCTTTAACTTGATTTGCTAACTCTTGTTGCTTATTTAGAAACTGTTGGTAGAGATTGTTTAAGTCTTGTTGTTTTTCCTCTACCTTCTTACCTCTAATCTTTTTATGTAATTCTTTGGGTAGTGTGTGTAAGTAAACTTCTGTGGAGGATAGATGCTTATGACCTAAAAGAGTTTTAAGGTTATCAATGTTTATATCATCTCTTTGTAGCATCTGGGTAGCGTAGGTATGTCTTAACAGATGCGGGTGTATATCCTCTAAAGCTGCTTTCTTGCCATAATCCTTAACCATTTTCCTAATGTAAGAAGTAAAGATAATTTTTCCTTTATGAGTAGTAAAGAAGTGTCTGCTATGTTTAGGTCTTAAAGTAATCCAAGATGTTAAAAAGGATTCTAACTTCAAAGGTATAGGGACATCTCGCTGACCACTTTTACCCTTTCTGATTCGGATCCACCCTTCTTTTATATCTACATCACTAACACCTAAATTTATAAGTTCTCCAACTCTTAGACCAGAATAAATAAAAGTGCTTATAATTGCTCTATTTCTAATCTTAGTAAAAGAAGTGGGTTTAATTGATGATAACAGTTTTTCTACCTGCTCATCATTTAAAACTTTTGGTATTCTTGTTTTTTGTCTTTGTTTTCTCATACTAATCCCCTTTTTAAAATAGTAGTGTTAATGTATCTTATTGCTACTGTATAGTTCATTATAAACTATAATTTGCTATTTGTCAAGTTTTTCGCTACTATTTTATATTATATTTTATAATTACTTTTACAATACTTTCATAATTATAGGTGTTAAGGAATATTCTACTATAAGAAGGGATATCTAAAACTGATAAGAAAACATAAAAACATTTATTTAGATATTAGATAACTTTAATAAAAGAAGTAAGGATATAAAGAGTATTACAGGGGGGTTAGCGTTAGTTTAAAGGTTATTCTCGTAGGTCTGGGGTAGTTAAGAATCATATTAGTAAGATATTTTGTTAAAACGCTTTAACAAATTAATCGGGGGGAGTTTCTTTAAGAGATCTTTAAAAAAACTTTAAATAAAATAAGAATCAGATTACCCCTTCACTTTTATTATCAAATTACCTTTATTGCTCTCGCCAATAGATAAAATTTTTTTATTTTTTTATTCTTTTTTCGATATATTGAGTTCTTTGATCTATATTATTTAATCTATTTCTAATTCCCTTAAGCCCTTCTGCTAAATCTGTTAAACCAGCGTATAAATTATATTTTTCTGTTTGGCTTTGAGGGTCAGAACCAAATAAATTAAAGTTTTCATTAAATTTTGCCGATGCTCCTTCTAAATACATATTTTCACCTCATTTCCTTTATTTTATCTTTTTTTAGTCTAATTAGTTTATACGTAAAATTATTTCACATAAAAACAAATTTTTACAAGTTATACTAAATACTTTGCAATTTTAATTCTATGCTTTTTAATACAAGAAACAAAAGGGGGATATTTAACAAATGTGATTGGGATAAAAACTGATTTGAATTCCTCAAGGTTTTTCAAGTTTTTGTAAAAAACATAATACCTTATAGTATTACTTTGACTTTAGAACGCGTTTAAGGTGCTGTTTTGTGAGTTTTTAGCCATTTAGTAAGCTATTTTTTATAATTTATTTTACAAACTATAAATAATATATTAAACTATATGTTAATAGTAATAACATATTTTATGTTTGTTATGGGTAGGGGAGGAGGGGCGTGCAATTACTATATTTAAATATAAATAACTTAATATATATAATATTCATTAAATATATAGCTGCTTAAAATTACTTTAGGCAGCTTTTTTATTTGGAGGTGATGATATAGATATTTATATAAAATAAACCATGCTTTGTGATAAAGATCAAAGCTGAGCAAAGCGCCGAGGAGGGGCGCTATACAAGGTTAATACATGGGGAAACCTTGCCGAAAGGTAAATACCCAAATGAAAGGAGGTAAAAAAAATGACATGGAGTTTTAATGCAAATAGTATGGGCCCTTATCAAATAAATCACCATCAACAAGATACGAATTATTATTGCGGAGCGGCTACTGCACAGATGATTTTAGATTCTATTGGAGCAGGATTATTGGATCAGGATGTGTTATACACATCTAATCACGACCACAACTCACAACCAGGTTGGTGTACTGATCCTGATGGATTAGCATATACACTTCGACATTATAGACCTGCTAGTTTCACAAATACATTTGTTCTGTATTGTAAATCAACTGAGGTAGAAGGTTCTCATAAAATTGTGGATACACTTTATAATTACAAGGTAGCTACAGGGACACTGGTTTATGGTTGTAGACATTGGATCGCAGTTATAGGTATACAAACAGATGTCGAACCCTCTGGCGCATATAGTATTAATGGTTTTTGGATTAATAATCCTTGGCCATATGCACCGTCTTTTGATAACCCGACACTTGCTCCACCACCACCTCATAGTAACACAGATGGATGTGGTTCAGGTGGAAATAGAGGTGTTGAAAATGAATGGGTTTCATATAGTGATTGGCAATCAACATATTTTAGAGGGTGTAACTGGAGAGGTTCTAAAGAATATATTAGTGTTTGTGATCCTATACCACCAAAAATCGGAGAACTTAGAATGAAAAAAATAGAATATTTTGCAAAAGGCGATAGAATAATTCATCCAAAAGAAATTTTAGAATTTTCTTTGAAAAGTATTAAAGAATACAATCTTCAACAAGACAAAAGGTTTGCAGAAGCATTTGAGGGTACAACGCCAGAAAGACCACAATTAGTTCAAAGACTTGATAGACCTAATGAATTTTACTATATAATTCCATTTTTGAAGGGTAAGAGAGAAATTAGTGTTGTTGCTAAAATGGATGCTCTTTTTGGTAATATACTTGGTGCTAAAGTTTTAACTAAACCATTGGAAAAACTTATAATTTCTCAAGATGTTGTAAAAGAAAAGGTTATAGGTCAAAATATTGAGTTGGGGAAAAGAATGGGTAAACTAAAAGTCCATCCTGAGGCTTATTGTTTATATCCGACTTTAGTTTGGAAACCATGCTATGAGTCCCGTTCGCCATACTATCCATTCTATATGATAACTGTTGGATCACATCAAATATATATAGGGTATGATGGTAAAATCTATCCAGAATTACATGATTTTGGCCCAGGAGGTTAATAAATACCCATACTCATATAACAGAAGATGACTAGTTTCTAGGTTTAAAAATGCTAGCATATATTAAAAAGTGCTAACACGAAAGTATGCTAATACACCATAAAAGTAGGGGACGTTATTATATTCTCCCCTCCTTTTTATCTATTAAAAGAGTTTAAATAAATTGAGAATTAAAGTTAAAGTTAGGGAGAAGACAACCCAGTCCCAAGTGGTAAAATAGTTTATAAAAAGGTATGTTTAATCCTGTTCCACAGTTCCACTGTTTAAAAAGTATATATTACTTTGACTTTAGAAGGCGTTTAAAAGGCTATTTTTACGAATTTTTGGGTATTATAAAAGCTATTTTTTATCATTTAATTTACAAACTAGAAACTAATATATTAAACTGTATATTAAGAGTTATAACATATTTAATCGCAAGGTAGGGTGGGGGGGGGGGTATGAAATTATTATATTTAATTACAGATAACTTAATATACATAATATTTATAAATATATAGCTGCTTAATATATTTTATAAGCAGCTATTTTTATTTGGAGGTGATTTTATAGAAAAATGGTTATTTATCAATAAATAAAATAACATAGAAAGGAGATTATGAAGTTAATAGACAAAATGCAGACAAAAAAATGGAAAATTAGATTCCTCATCATATATGCAGGGATTGTTATTAGTGTTGTAGTTTCATTATCATTTCCACTGGTTCTGAGGGAACCAACACCAGTACCAGAACGGGTTCCATTGCATGAACAGTATTGGTTTGTGGTTGGCACACTCTTCATCTTAATGTTAATCGGAATGTTGGCAAGAGAAGCTTATAATAAGCTAACCAAGAGCATGTCCTTCAATTGGACAAGCTTTTTTATAGCTTCTATTGTATCTCCCATAATCTTTGGTGCAGTGTATGGCAGTATTAGTGCCCTTGAAATTAATGTTCCCTCTGTGATTTTCTGTTTCCAGAATGGCTTCTTTTGGAACTCAATTTTCGAGAGACTTGAACCAACGACATAAAATGACCTATCTTTGATTATACTATTGGGGAGGGCTCAATAAACTATTCAAATAACTCTCCTCTAGTTACACTGAGAAAAAGAATGGGTGAACTTTTTGATAGAATAACGTTTGAGGACAGCGTTACAATTAGTGTGAAAAAGAGATAGAGAGAAAAGTCAATGGCTAGGGATTAACTCCATCCCAAGCCGTCAGTTGTAGTACAAGAACGGTAGTTTAATCTTATTCCACCATTCCACCGTTTCACCTGATGATACGAGTTTAACTGTCCTTATATCTAATGTCCCACTTTTATACAGTTTTATCTAATTTATACCCTTAAAGTGTCCCAAAGGTATATTAGTGTCCCATATTTATAAACATAAGTATCATCGCTCATAGGAACAGGGGTTATCTTAATTTCATCTATATAAAAGATATCAAATAGCAGTATATAAGTAGTAGTTTTCTACGGTAGCGAGTAATGAAACTGTTGAGGTCTTTGTCTTTAATATTCTACCTTTTTATCTATCTTTACAGGGTAGTTAATGAATTAACCTATACCCTTACAAATCTATCCTTTAAGAAATAGCAATAGAACGCGTTTAGAAGGGTTTTTTTGGGGGTGTGAAACCTGTAAGATAGGAATAAATTAAATTAAAAAGTTAAAGTTAAAAGAATATAACACTTATACCATTTATACATATTTTACATATTTACATATTTACATATTTTAAAAAGTATGGTAGTATTAAAGGGTATGAGAAGCGAAGGGTGTAGCACATCGGGTATTTTGCCTTATTCCTAAAAGGAGAGCAGTTTTTTAATTGCTCTCTTTTTTTATGTTATCTTTTAAAAAGTTTTCTGATCCAACTCAATTTTCTATAATCTAACTGTTCATTTAATAACTTATTTTTTGCTCCACAAATAAAAAGAAAGAAAGCTAACAACAAAAGACAGTACAGAACTTATGATTACAATAATGATCTTGTCCTTATTCCTTTGAAAAAAATTTAATTTTGAATGAGAGTCTTCTAATAGATATATCAAACTATGTTTTATAAGCTTAAACCAAAAGCGTCCAAAATTCCATATAACTACAAATATGAAAAATGATAACATGAATGATTTTGGTATATTGAATCTTTTAATAGGAACAACCCATAAAATTATCAACAGTATTATCTGTACAGGGTAATACATCCAATGTATTATAAAAGTACCAAAGAGGCTTATCCTCTTACTTAGAATATCATCTATCTTAGAAGAAATACCACGGAGTTTTAAGTCATCTTCATCTGAAATATATAATTTTGCTGATTTTTTAGAAATATCTAAGGATATATATGGAGGGTAAGCAGATATAGAAAAATCTGTAGTCTCTCTCTTTTTAATTTTACTTATCTCAGAAATATTATCTAATTTATATTCATCAACTATAATTTCGTAATCTTTGTAATTCTCTTTAAATATGGTGTCTATTTTCTCCAAATCATCCTTATATAACCTTAAAACCGGGAAATCTTTAGATTTAGATTTCTTAATTTTTTTCATTTTTCTTACCTCTTAAAATTTAAATCTTTCTTATATAAAAGAATTATCATAAAAGATATTGCTATTAGTACAATATCTGTTATCGCTAGGATTATAAATGGAGTATGAGGATATATCTCTTCAAAAGTAGCAATCATCATACCACCAAAGCCAGCTGTAATTTTTTCCCGAAATTTTAAATTCTTCAGAATTAGTTCAATTAAATCATTTCCTGTCGCCTTGTCTACTAATCTTTCCATAATTTTTTCTGTTGCAACAAGTCTATATACACTAATACCTATATATAACCAAAAGATAGTATTAATAACTAATAGAGTTATAAGCACTAAAATTATTGTTTTTTTGGTCATTATTAATCCTTTTTCCCCATATTTTAGTTATCTCTTAAATAGTCTTTTAATCCAACTTGTTTTTTGATATGTAAGTTGCTCCTTTAATAGTGTATTTTCTCTTTCAAGCATTTCTACTTTCGCCTCTAAATATCCGACTTGCCTTACAATTACAAAATAAGGGGGTAGTGCTATACTTTTTGGGGTATCTTTTTCCTTACCCTTTTTCCTTACCTCATCATCTTTACCTATAACTTTAACTTCTAAAAAATCATCTAAACTGTTCTCATCTACATATAAATTTTTTCCAATCTTCTGGCAATTCAGTTTGCCTTTTAGACACCATAATCTTATAGTTCGGTGAGATTTGCCTAATCTTAAACTTGCCTCTTTTGTTGTTATCAATTTAAAAATCCTTTCTCTATATTACTTTTTTAT
>JABUBK010000088.1_pt1 | contig 17201 bp, 25 predicted proteins | sample 7332671 | NCBI WGS metagenome assembly JABUBK01 (sample SAMN07256342, study PRJNA390944) | subsurface metagenome | isolation source: Methane hydrate marine sediment | place: Pacific Ocean: Eastern North Pacific, ODP site 1244 | collected 2002
GTAGGGGGCAATATTCAACTAGCTCTAACTCTCCCAGACCTCGCTAAATTGGTTATTTTTAAATTTGGCTCACTTCATAATTTTGGTTCAAAATTAGGCATTTCAAGAACTTATGTTTGCCATATTCTAAAGGGTGACCAAACTTTAAAGAAACCAGATACTATTCAAAAATGGGCTGATGTTTTACAGATTAGTCCAATAGTTCTTACACAATTATTTTCTAAAGTGGAGGCAGGGAAATGAAAGCTAAATGTATCATGTGCAAACAAGAAAAGGAGATAATTTTTTCAGATTGGGAAAAACAATTTGGCTCGATTAATTTATGTTATGACTGCTGCAAAAATTATATGCCAGAATCATTAGAAGGAGTTATTCCTTGCAGCAATTGCAACGAACCTTTCAAGCCCCAGTTCGCATGGCAGAAAATATGTAAAAGTTGTTGGGCAAGAAACAGGAGGTTTAAATGCAAGAAATAGAAAATCATAATTGTGTAGGAATTTGTTGTCAAAGATTTTGCAGTAATTCTGAAACTAATTTTATTAATTTAAGTATTCATGGTTTTAATATAGTTGTTAGTTTCTGCAAGGAACACGCAGAAGAATTTGAAAATATTTTGATTTTAGAATCAAAGAAAAAACAGGAGGAATTGAAATGCCAACAGAATTAGAATATGTAGCTGACCAAGAAACTGTTGATAGAACTGGTGGAGAACATGATGGAGAAATCACCAACCATCATTGCTTAGAAGTTAAACCAGACCAATCATTAAAAAGTGAAGACGAACTTAGAAAAATGAAAGAAGAACGAAAACCCCTTACTTGTTCTGAATGTGATGAAAAATTTAAAATTTCTGAAAGTGAATGGGGAATAATTAGAGATTATGGGGTTTGCACTAAATGCCAAAACATTAATGCAAATAAACATCAAGAACAAGTAGAAGAAAAAGAATTTGCTTGTGGTTGTAATAATTGTGATTACTATACAACTGAAGAAAAGGATAGTAGGCGAGAAGTAATTATGGTTGTTGATACAGGATTGTGTAAAAAATGTAGAGAAGAAATAGCTACTAAAACAAAAACTACTAATGACAAAATCAAAGAAGAATTAAAAGAAGAAAAAGCTGAACAAGAGCTAGAAGATTTTAAGGAAGGGGAAATTAACTGGTTAGAAAATGAATTTTGGGATTGTTGGGATAAAGTAAAAGGACATAGTAAAAAACTATGGAATCATAAAGAAGAGTACCTTGATGAAAAAGTTAAGTGGTTTTTCCTAGCACATACTAAAGATACAATCAAAGGAAAACCGCAGCTTATAGAGCAAGTTCAGAAAAGAATCCCATTAATTAGACAAGCTGTAAAAAAAGAAAAAGATAAAGAAACAGGAGAAATTACTGAAATACAGTCTTTTTATTTCTTTGATGAGAAATTTGATAAAAGGCATGATGGTTTTCAAGCAGATGCTTTTGCTCTAGACTTTTGGTTTTATAGAATAATCACAGAAGAGGGTAAAGAATATTATATTTTATCTCAAAAAAAGCTACCTAATCAAACCTGTACATTTAAAGGAATGTTAATGGAACTAGATGATTTTGCAGAAATAAGTAGAAGTATGAAAATAAAATCATTATCAAGATTATTTATGCTACGCAGTTTTGAGCCAGACATTAAAATTCTTTCACCAGAGCAAATAGTTAAATTCACAAAAGAAAGAAACATAACTGAATCAGATTGGCTTTGTTATTTAGGATATCATAAATTTGGTTCAATTAACTTATTTCCCTTTGAAGCTGAAAGATTTAGGTCTGCTTTTGTACTAGGAGGAAAATCAGAAGGATATCCAAATCATATTGGGATTGTTGGAACAACTGGTACTAAGAAAACTATGGGGCATATTGAAACAATTAGCTCTAAATTTTCAGATGAACCAAGCATTATAGAAGGTGGTGATAGCAGAATTAAAGGATTATCTCCTAGTTTTAAAGAAAAACCAGCGAACATTGGATATGTTGCAAAACAAGAACGAATGGGTTGGATTGATGAAATAGGTAAAATGATTGAATTATTAGCAGCAAGAACCCATGATTCAATACAAAATGTTCTAGGAGAACTTAATTTCCTATTAGAGCATAAATTAAGGACTGTTGGCTCTGGGAATGATAATGATGTAACAGTACAGGCAACAGCTAAATTCATGTTTGTAACTAACCCCGTTGCAAATAGACCTACTCTAAATGCTCATGTTGGGCTAATTGATCCTACAATGATGAGTAGGATTATGTGGTGGGTGCAGGATGACGCTGAAACAGAATTTGTTTTAGGGAGAAAATCTATTGTAAAAGTTGTGAAAAATCCCCCGTACACTGAAACAAGCATAAGACTTAATGTAATTGAAATAGAAAATAGAAAAATAGATATATGCTTGGGTAAGTGTTCGGGAAGTGTATTAGGTATTATGAGTAGGGATGAGTTTCTAACTTTGTTTGATAGTTGTTATGATTTTTGTAGTAAAGTTGATGAATTACAAGTGCAGCGTTTGGTTGAGACTTCAACAGCTATTGCCAGAGAACCAATGAAATCTAGTGTGTGGAAGCCAAGAGCTTCTCATCACGTTAAACTGTTGATTGATGGGTTATGTAAGCACAGATGCCTTTTCAAAGATTATGACAGCAGTTTCGTAGCAAACCAAGAAGATTATGATTTAGCAGAGAGAATATTAGTTAGAATGGTGAAATCATGGGAAACTAATTTATTACCAAAGGAGGATTATAGATGATACCTAAACAATATAAAAACCCAGACTTTAGATTTTGTAAGTTAGGTAAAGAGTGGAATAAATGGCTAAACCGAAAAACAGGTGAAAAAGCAGTATTTGAAAGCCCTAATACTGAAATGATTGAAGGATTAAAAGCAGATGGTTGGATAGCATTAGGTAAGATGCCTATTGAAAAAGATTGGACTAATAAGCCATACACTTTAGAACAGATTAAGAATTATAGAAATTATGGAATTATTTGTGGTTTTGGAGGACTTGCAGGACTGGATGATGATACAAAGGACAAAAGGTTAATTAAATTATTTAACCAAAGTTTCAAACCAACCTTTCAAGTGCATGAACATCTTTATATTATTTGTAAGGATTTACCTAAGAAATTAATATTTTTTGATAAAAAAGGAAAACATTGTGGGGAATTACAATTTACAGGAACTCAACTTGTAGCGTGTGGAAGTATTCATCCAACTGGAAAAGTCTATGAAGTTAAGAATGATGTGCCTATTCTTGAAGTAACTTATATGAAATTAAAAGAAGTGTTCAAAAATTATTTGCCTAAAGAAAAAGTTATCACTGAAAAGATAAGGGCTAATTGGGAAGGTGATGATATCAAAGATATTCCAATTAGTTCAGTAATTTCATTTGCAGGATTAATTGATATGGGCGATGGTTGTTATCAGGGTTGCCATCCAAAACATGATTCTGTTAATGGTATGAATTTTAGAGTTAATACTTCTATGAATACTTGGTGTTGTTTTCGATGTAGTTCTGGTGGCAGCAGCCCAGAACTTATTGCAGTAATGGAAGGAATTATTGATTGTTCAGAAGCAGGGAGTAATTGTTTTACAACTGAACAAGCTCAAGAAGTTATCAGAGTTGCAAGAGAAAAATATGGATTAAGAACACCAGAAACACAAAATAATTTAGAACCAATGGGCTGGGCAATCTCGATTGATATTGAAAGAATGGCTGAAAGAAAGGGAATGTTAAACTGCCCTAAATGCAATGAGCCATTTAGTTTTGATAAGTGTGGAAGATATTATTGCAGTACTTGTAAGTATGGTGGGGGTTTAAAGAAATTTGCAGAGCTATGTTTACAAAATAAATCAATAGGGGTTATGCAATGAAATGTGAAATATGCAAAGAAGAAATCAACGAAGATATAGAAGGTGATCTAAAAACTTTCGAGCTGGAAGATTATCATTTCCTTTGCTTCTTGCGAAACATTCGACAATTTATACAAGTGAAAGGAGGTAGAAAACAAAATGCAAGAAACACCTGAAGAAAAACTTTTAGAGAAAATGGATGAAGCAAGAGAACAACTTTCAGAAATATATTCAAAGATTGAACAAAGTGGAAGAAGTAAAGAAGCAGGAGAAATCGGACAAGTAATTTTATCTATGTTTGATAATGCTATGAAATTTAGAAAGTTAATAACTGAACCAAAACCTAAAACTTGGGAAGAACTTGAAAACATCCCATTAAATTTAACAGCAGAGCAAATAAAGGAATTGGAGAAATTCGGTTATGACCCAGAGGAAATTCAATTAGCAGGGAAAACATATAAAATATAAATTATTATTTGGAGCTTTAATTTACAGCTCCCTCATATTCAATTAAAATAAAACAATGGAAAATAAAAAAATAGATGAAACAGGTGCTGTTTTCAATATGGCAATTAAAACTTTGGAAGGAATAAATGATATTTTATCAGAGATTAGTATGTGTAGTTCAGCAGTAGACCCATCTATCCCCTATGAAATAATCTTATATAGAAAATACAAATTAATCAAACAATTATTTTCAAGGAGCATCCCATTAATCAACGATAAGAAAGCAAAGGATGATTTAAAAATAAGAGTAAAGATGTTGAAATTTTTATTTAGAAACATAACAGATGGCAGGTCTCATATTACAAAATTGGCTTGTTCTGATAATGCAGACGAAATTTTAGATGATGCAATTCAATCAATTCAAGAAACATTACAAAAAGAAAAATATTTTATGCCACAAAAATTCGACCCAAGATATTCATGGAAAGAATAAATAAAGATGATAAAAATAATGAAATGGTAAAAGTAAAAATTGGAAAACATAATTATTCCTTAGATGGATATTTAAAATGTAATTTGGATGCTCTAAAGAAATCTTTGAAAAACGACTACGATGCATTTGTTTTGATTGTGGGACGTGAGGGATATGGCAAATCAACACTTTCTTTTCAATGTGCTTTATACTGCGACCCTACTTTTAATTTAAGTAGATGTTGTTTTACTATTGACCAGTTTGTAGATGCTGTTCATAAAGCAGAGAAATTTCAGGCGGTTGTTTTTGACGAAACGATGGGCTTTTTATCTTCAAGGCAATCTATGTCTAAATTTAATCTTGCTTTGATAAAGATAATGAGTGAAATGAGAAGTAAAAACTTATTTGTGTTTCTAAATATTCCTAATTTTTTCATGATGGATTGGTATGTTGGAAATCATCGAACAACAGGAATGCTTTATACTTATAAGAGAAGCCGATTTGGAAGCTATGATTATAGAACAAAAAAGAAATTATATATGCAAGGTAAAAAGTTTCACTCCTATTCTGTTGCTCCTAATTTTATAGGAAGGTTCACAAAATACTTTCCATTAAATAAAAAAGATTATGAAGATAAAAAACAAGAAGCAATAAGCCAATGGGAAGACATCAAACATAGAGAAAAGAAATTATTAGAGCAAAGGAATAAGATGATTATTAAATGCTTTGAAAAGAATGTTTACGATGTTGAAGAGTTAGCAGAGATAGCAGATTTATCAACAAAACAGATAAGGAGGATATTAAATGGCGAAAAATAAGCAAATTCATACATCACAAATACAAGTTATATGGACACGACGTTGTCAGGGTGCTATATAAATATACTTTTAAAAATGGTAATGCAAGTAAAGATAACAAAGGAACAAAAAGAAACTATAATAAGATGGAGATGGGTTGGTATGAGTTATAGAAAGATTGGGAAAGAGATAGGGGTATCATATAATACAATAAGAAATTATTGTAAGGAGCAAGGAATAAAATGAAACAAAAACAACAAGGAAAAATACAAGTAACAAAAGAAGTTAGGGAGATATTAAAGCAGATGAAACTAAACAACCAAGACACTTATAATAATGTGTTAGCAAGATTAATAAAATGGGAAACAAAACAATAGCAGGATTATATCATAGGGGTAGCAAGAGCGACCAGACAACATCACAACAAGAAATCAAAACCAAAGCGTTCTGTGAAAATGAAGGCATGGAAATCTATAAATCTTATAGTGAGGTCGGGCAAAGTGGATCAAAGAAAAGCAGACCGCAGTTAGATTTAATGCAAAAGGATATGAGGGCTAAGAAGTTTAACACTCTTGTTGTTTCGAAATATGACAGACTGGGGCGTTCGACTATTCACCTATTGCAAACCTTAGAGGAAATGAAGAAGTTGGGAATACGATTAATCGCAGTCGAGCAAAACATCGATACCTCAACACCAATGGGAAAATATTTTATTACAAATCTTATGGCTCTTGCAGAATTAGAAAGAGAATGGATTATTGAAAGAACACAAGATAAATTAGATTTTTATAAAAAGGAATTAAAGAAGAAAGGATTTTTTATTAATAAGAAAGGTGAGAAATGTTATAGCTTAGGCAGACCAAAAGGAAGCAAGGATAAATCATATAGAAAGAAGGGAGGGTATTATTTGAGATACTCTAAACAATAGTCCCCCTCAAAAATTTAGTATTGTCAAGTTTGATAATACTAAACAAACAAACGCTCGTTTGTTTGGCTAACCTTTATTTTCAATAAAATGAAAGATCAAATACAAGAACTAAATTTATTTTGCACGAGATGTGAAAGTAAGAAATTGATTTTGCTTAAATTAATTTATTTAGAAAATAACATTTTGTTAAATCTGTATTGTGATTCTTGCGGTGAATTAATTTACCACAAAATTTTCGAAAGTGAGGATGATTTAGGTATTCACGATTTGGCAATTACAAGATGTGAACAAAAAATTATATGGGATGGTTTAAAAAAAATAAGAAAAGAAAATGAAAAATGAATGCAAAAAAAACTTGTAACATTAAACTTGGAATGAATGAAGAATTGAAAGAGAAACTTGATGATATAGCTGGACAGCTTGATATAGACATCTCAAAATTAATTAGGGGGTTATTATGGAATCAAGTAGAAATAATCTTAGCTGATTTAAATTCTTCAAAGGAAATAAATTATGTTCTAATTCTTAATCATGGCAAAGAATTACTGAGAAAAGAGTAAGCGAAAAGTATATAAAGTGTATTTACATTGTATTTACAAGTTAATACAAACAAAATGGATATAAAAGATGTAGTAAAAGATGAGATGAAAACAACTACTATAACTATTAGGACTTTTCCAAGTTATTCAAGGTGGATGAAAAAAAACAAGGTTTCACCAACTAAGCTCTTTAATGAAGCAGTTTTAGAACTTCAGCAACGACAGGCGGAGAATGGTCTAAAAAAATTGGCAAATCCAACAAAAAAAGGTTGACTCATAAATAAATAAATCAAATCGGAGGACAAAATGGAAGAATATGAAAAGCGAGAAGTTGTGGTGGAAAAACCAAAACTTCAACAAGAAATCGAAGCATTAATATCAAGAGAAACTGATATTAGTATACTATAAAAACATGGGCATAAGAGGGGTATACCATACCCCTAATATATCCATGTAGCTTATAAACTCTCTTTCTTTATTTTTTTTCAATGATTAAATTAAAAATTATTTCTTTCAAAGAACTCAAACCAAAAAAGAGAAAGAAAAAGAAGAAAAGAAAAATTACTGCTTCATTAATTAAAAAAGCAACACTAAATTCAGCTCTGAACCAATGAAAAAAAAATTAAAAAAAACTATAATGAGAATAATAGATCATAAAGGAAAAAAACATGAAGTAAAAGTTAGTTTGTTGGATGAACCTCTTTACAAAATGTTTATGAAAAAATCAAGAAAACTTGATAAATTAATCTTCGGGAGAAAGAAAAAATGAAAAAAAGTTATTTAGACGGAAATGAAAGATTAACAGAAAGAGATTGTAAAGGGCTTTTTCATTGGGCAGAAAAATTCCAATTTAAAGCTATGTGGATTTTAAAAGCAGTTGGCTCTATTGCTTTTTTCACATTTGCTTTTTATTATTTAATAGAGGTTGTAAAAAATGCAGTATAAAAACAAGCACACAATCCAATTCTCACGAACTTTTTTGATAGTGGGAATAATAATACTTTGCTCATTTGTAGTTTTTGCCTTCGAATTTGATAATGTTGGGCAATATGATGAAGCAAGTAAAACCATAACAATCAAAAATTCTTTCTTGGGTATTGATTGGTTTTCTTATGGATTAGTAGCCACAGCAAAATTAGAAACTTCAAGCATAGTTTGGGTAGAAGCTGGGGAAGATAAACTTGTTGCAATTTTCACAATCAATAATTCAGAGGAAGATTACTCTAATTTTTTCAAACAATTAGATTTTTACAATGCTGTTAATATGAAAGAAAGAAATGCACCATCAGGATTAACATTAAGAAAGTTTGTGCAAACTGGAACAGAAACAATCCAAGATTATTCTTTTGAGTGCGAGGAAAAAACTGGGGCTAACTTATCAAAATATACTGAATGTTTGCCAGTAGAAGCTGGAACACATGAGGAAATCCTCGCAGAATGGCAACCTGTTAATGTTAATAATGATTTAGGACTTGGAGAAATAACAATCGGTATTTTTGTTGATGTAGAAAAAGGAGATTATGTGGAGTGGATACCTACATTATTTGGTGTAGAGATTGATGAGTGGGCTATCTATGGGTCTGCTGTTTTAGATGATTGGAATGATGATAATGCAGGTAATTTTGTAGATAATTTACCTGGCACAACTAAATTTTATGGGGTTGTAGCAACTCCAAAAGTAAATCTAACAATTACTTCTGTTAGTAAATTTGCTAATTGCACAGCACCAATAGTTTATATTGTTGATTCTTCAACAATAGGAAATAATACAATAGCAAGGGCTAATTTTACTGGAAGCACAGCAACATTTCCCGAAGGATTAGTTAATATTACAAACAACACAGAATTTGGAGTTGTAATAGGAAATGAAAGTGGGGTAGGTTATAATGAACCTCATAATGTTTGGAGAAATGCATCAATATTATTTAATAACAGCGACATTACAATCGGAACAAACCTTAATTTTACTGAAACACTAATAAGCTGGGCAGGAAATGGAACAGGGCTTGGCGTAGGTGGTGCTTACGAGCAAATCTGGTGCTTTTGGAATATTACTACAAAAGAAATTTATGACGATTTTATTTCTTCAACTTTAGATTCTCCAGCAAATAATACACAAAGAATTAGCATGGATAATTTTGGTTTTAGTGCAACACAATCTTCAGGAGGAGGAATGCAATTAAAAAACACAACTTTGAAATTATGGAATTTAGCAACAGGTTTAATATTCAAAACTAATTTTTCAGTTGTAACAGGTTCTTCTAATTCAACAAACCTTTCAATTTATCTTGCTCCAACTGAAACTGGAATTTACAAATGGAATTATTTAACTTGTGGGGAAGCAGGAGCAATAACTACTTGCACAGAAGATACAAATAACAGAACCTTTACTTTTTCTTCAGTTATTTTTGATAATCAAAATTATACTAACACAACAATCGAGGGGGCTTTAGATGGGTTTAGAATTAACTTCACAACAAATGGTTTAGGATTATCTTCAGCTAACTTAATCTATAATGGTTCTTCATATCTTGGAACAACAACAAGCTATGCGGGGAATAAATATACTACAATCCGACAAATTGGAATTCCCGAAGTCAGTCAAAATACAAATATTAGTTTTTACTGGAATGTGATTTTTTCAGATTCTTCAGAAGAAAACAGCACAGCAATATTTCAACAAGTCCTAAATATGAGCATAGATGATTGTTCATCATTAGGAACTCAAATTCTTAATCTTACTTTAATGGATGAAGAATATAACTCTGCTCTTGCAATGACACCAGATATTAATTCCAGTTTAGGAATTGACGCAACATTAAGAAGTTTATCAAATGCCTCATTATTTTGGAATATCAATGCTAACTGGACTAACACAACTAATGTTGCTATGTGTATTCCAAATGAGATAATCAACACATCACAATTTAATTTAGATATTGTTGGAAAATATAGTGCTTCAAATTATGTTGAGGAGTTTTATCATTTAGATAATTACCTTATTACAAATAATTCAATAATAAAATATATTTATTTAAGGGATTTAAAAACTGCTGATAGCACAAGTTTTCTGACTCGATACAAAGAAAGTGGAATTGAAATTTCAAATGCAATAATTTCTGTTCTAAGAAAATATGTAGGTGAGGGATTGTTTAGGGAAGTAGAAGCTGGAAAAACAAATAATGATGGGCAAACTATTTTACATTTAGTTGAAGAAGATGTTATTTATATGTTTAATATTAGTTTGAATGGTGAAGTTAGGTTTTTAAGTTCAGAGTATAGAGTTTATTGCACAAGTGGTTCAACTTGTTCAATCGAATTAGAACCAAATGTAAGTTTATCAACTTTTCCTGAAGATTGGGATAAATTAACAATAGGAACTTATAATATTTCTTCTGAACAATCAACAAGAATTGTTAGGTTAGATTTTAATATAGTTGAAGTTGCAACCATGAACTTAAGCGTTTATAAATATTCAAATAATCAAAGTGAAATGGATCACTTAATTGCCCAGAACACTTCTACAATTTCAGGTGATGGTTTTGTTTCAATATTCGTTCCAAGAACTTATGGAAATGCAACCTTCTATGTTGAAATTTTTAAAGACACAGATTGGGTTGGTTCACATACTTTAAGTTTAAGGGAACGAGGACAAGATTATTTTGGAACATTGGGGGCTTTTCTTGGTGGATTGATTGTTTTAGCTCTTGCTTTAATGTCAGCTTCAACAGGGGTATTCGTAATTCTCTTTGCTCTTGTAGGATTTGCATTTGTTATTATTTTACAAATGGTGGATGTTGGAACAGGTTATAATATTCTTTATGGTCCATTGGCAGTTTATATGTACTTGGTGTCGTCGGGAGCGATTTTATTTTGGAAAGTAGTGCAAAGGAGGAGCAGAGATGTTTAAAGATGGCAAGACGATTAGGTGATGTTGGATTAACAAGAACTCAAAGACAACTTGCAGAAACGCAACAGCTTGAACAAGTTACAGAACCAACTCCACAAATAAGTCAGGAGCAACAGCGACAAATTGAAGAGGGCGAAGCAGTTGTTCAAGATTTTCAAAAAAGACAAAAAGATGTTTCTCAACAATTACAAGGTTATAGAGCTGACTTACAAAGAGCAAGAAGTGGTGGAGGGGGAAATATTAATAATCTTCTAAGAGCAATTCATCAAGCTGAAGTTCAGCAAAGGGCACTTGCACAAGGCATTGTTTATGCAAGGCAAAATGTTGGTAGAATTTCAGCAACAAAAATTCAAAGTCAAGTTAGTTCTTTTGTTGGTAGTCGAGTTGCACAGGTTAGAAGAGGAAGTAAAATTGCAAGGAGAGAACCCAGAGAAGTTTCAAAACCAAGTGGTGAAGTATTTATTGATGGGCAAGGTTATTCTGTTGCACCAGAATTACAAGAACAATTTATTGCAGAAAGAAAAGCAACAACACCTATTTCAAAAATAGAACTTTTTGAGGAAGCTATTAAATCTTCTATTCCTACAACTTATGTAGCTCCACCAGTTGAACCAACAAAAACATTATGGCAGAAAACAAAAGAGGTAGTGCCTGAATATCATGCAAAATTTTTAACTACATTCTTTCCAGTTAAACCAGAAGATGTAAAAACACCAGCAGAAATTAAACAAGAAGTTTCAATAGCTAGAGAAAAGGTTAGCGAATTGATTGGGAAGTTCCCCGCAGAATTTACTTTTAAAACAGATGTTTCTAAACCAAGTTTAATTCCTTTTGGAATTAAATTTAAAGAACCAGTAAAACCTATTGATTTATTTGGGTTAGATATTGGAGGAGCAAAACCCTCAGAAATTCCAGTATCTACAATTAAAGAAATTACTGGTGAGGCAATAATAAAAAAACAAACAGAATTATTTAAAGAAACAGGGGTTGTTGCAGAATTAGAACCTTTATATCAAGAGAAATTCCAAACAGCATTTGAAAAAAAATATAGTGATAAAATTTTAACTGGCGAAATTGAATTTGAATTAGCTAAAAAGAAGTTTGCAGAATCACAAGAAGCAAAAACCATTCAAGAAAAATATGAAAAACATATTAAAAGAGAAAGAGCAAAAAAAGGTATTACAATAACAGAAGCTAAAATTGCAGGATTATCTTTATTGGGAATGGGGGTAAGTCTTGTTCCAACAACTCCTCTTACATTAGGACTTACAGCATTAGGGGGTGTTGGAGCATATAAAATTATGACAGGGCTTCCAAAAATAACAACGGCTTATATGGGTTATACTGGAATTAAAGGAATTAAAACTGCTCTTGATGTTGAAAAGGTTGGAGCAGAAAGAGTTGGAGGGATAGCAGAATCTGTAATAAGTGGAGCATTTTTAGGTGTTGCTGGATACAAATATTTGAAATCAATTGGTGCAAGTAAAGTTGCTTTTGCTGGATTAGAACAAAGTGTTGTAGATGATTTAATAAAAACAGGAGTTCTTTACAAAACATCAAAAGGAGAAATTGGATTTGCTGCTGCTGTTTCAAAGGTAAAGGCATTGAAAGGGGGAAAGTTTCAAATTAGTTTAAGTAAAGTTGCTGGTGCTGGGGGCAAAATAGTTTATCAAATGCCTAAAGGATTTAAATTAAAAGATATAAAATATTTTCTTAGTAATCAGCTTGGTGTAGGAAAACCTGTTACAATTTATACAAAGGGATTAGGGGGAATAGTTACTGCTGACGAGGGTTTTCTTGCTGCAAGTATAGGGAGAACAGCAGTTAAAACTTCTCTATCAAAAGTAAAAATTCAAAAGTTTTTAGGACAAACATTAGGCAAATATCTTCCAAAAGATATTACTGCAATGTTAGGATATACAATAACACCATCAGGAGAAATAACATCTGTTGGTTTAATTAAAAAAATACCTAAGAAACCAAAAGTTTTTACAATAGAGGGAGTTGAATCAGCAACAAAAACTATTTCAAAACAAGCATTAGATACTGCAATGGCTTCTGTTCAAGATGTAGTTAGATCAGCAGTAGCACCACCAATAGATATTGTTTCACCAACTAAAATTATATCTGCTGGAGGAGTGGTTAATCTTGCAAGATTAACTAAAGATACACAAAAACAATCTACAAGATTACAAACAGATGTAAAACAAATATTAAAACAAACATCAGGACAAAAGATGTTATTAAGTCAAGGGGTTAGACAAAAAGTAAGAACTAAACAAAGAGCAAAGTTAATGGAGAATGTAGCAGAAAAACAATTACAATCAGTTTTACAAACTCAAGTATTAAAGCAACAACCAATACAAAAAGTTAGACAAGGATTAAGATTAGGACAACAGCAAGTTTCTGCATTAAGATTAAAAGCATTAACAGGATTTGGATTTACTCCAATTACTCCACCACCAGCAGTTACTCCAATTCCATTTTGGTTGCCAACATTAAAAGGTGAAAAAAAGAGAAGAGCAGATTTAAAGAAATTGGTTGGGGGAAAATATGTTTATAGTCCAGACTTCACAGCAAAAATTGCTGGACTAAAAACTTTAAATTTATCTATGAAACAAACAAGAGCATTATTAAAAAAAGAATTAACAGGTTTTGAGTTTCGTCCACCTGTAAGAATTAAAAGAAAGAAAAGAAAAACTAAATATAAGAAAAAGAAAAAATGAAATCATATTTATTGAAGTTAAACTTTTCGCTTCAATAAACCTTTTTTAATTTAACTAAAAGGGGAAGTTAGCATTTGTCCTCTTTGGCTTTTCCTTTTAGTTTTTTTATGAACTTAGACACAAAATAACAAATTCCAAGAATTATTGCAACTTCAATAAATAATATAAGAGGGTTTGTTGGAATTAACTTTAATATAAATTCAAATAAACTTAACAAAGCTATTTTTATTTCATTCATTTTAAATTATTTCAATTCCAACATCTTTAAGAGCTTCATTTATATCTTTATAATTTTCCCATTTATCTAATTTTAACCAGACTTTGAATATTAGTTCCTTATCTAAATAAAACAATAAATGGTTTCCTGATAATTCTATTTTGTTTGCTCTAACTAAAAAAGGTTCTTCAAAAATCTCTTTATCATAACATCTAATCCAAATTGTCATTGGTTCTTTTGATGTTATTTTATCTTTCATTTTTTCCTCCTTTCAATTCTTGTTTCTTTTTCCTAACTAATCTCTGTATTAATATCATTTTCTCTACCCTCTTATAAAAATCTAAATTTTCTTTTTCCATTTGTTCAATCTTTTCTTTCATTTCTCTTTTTTCATGTTTTTCTTTTTCTATTTGGTTTTGTATTTCCTGAAAATTATCTGTTTTAATTTTGTCATCTACTTCTTTCATATTAACGCCTTTTCTTGCAATGTAAATGTCAGGCATATTAGAACTAAAACTCCAAGAAAAGAAAACGCATAATTGTTGCCTATTCAATTTTGATGCTAACCAAGTTGCACAACTTGCTCTGAATAAATGTGGATGTATTGGTTTGTTTAATATTCTTTTACTTAACCTTGTTAAAAAACCTCTGACACTATCATAAGAATCTTCTAAAATAAAATCTGTTTCTTTTGCACCTTGTCTTTTTCTTTCATTAATATATTCTGTAACTGCTTCAAATGATTTTCCATAATACAAACTTATTGTTCTCCCTGATGTTTTAGAAGTGTCTGCTCTTATTACAACTTTAATAAAATTATCATCTGTTGGAATTTTATAATCACAAATTCTCAAATTTAAAAATTCTTCAATTCTTGCACCTGTTGAAAATAATGAGGAAATTATATATCTTTGCTTATTGTTCTTTGCTCCTTTATACAATTTATCAATTTCTGAAAGCTCTAACCAATCTTCCTCTTTCTTTTTTAATTTTATTTTAATATTAAGAGGAATTAAAAGTTTGGGTTTAGCTGGATATTTCCAAGCAATATATCTTCTTAAAATACTTAAAATTTCTTTCTTATGTCTTAAAGAATATTTGCCCCCATTATATTTTTTTGTTTTTTTACTGAACTTTCTTATTTTATCTTTCAATAAATCATTAAAATAATTTTGTATTTGAACTTGTTTAGAATTATCTTTTATATGAGCAGAACTATTTTTTAAACAATTAGTCAAACTTTCTACAAGCCCATCAGGATTAGAACCTATCCTTGAAGTAATTTCACCTGATAGATATTTATTAAGAAAAAGTTTAATAGATTTTTTTTCTTTTGCTTCAATATTCCAAGATTCTACTTCTTCCAGGCATTGGTTCAAATTCTTTCTTTTATGTGTTAAAACTTTCATAAATCCATCAAGAAAAGTTCCTTTATAAAGATTTACTTGGTTGTCATATGCCCCTACCAAGATTTGAACTTGATTATAGAAAGCAACACCAAGTATGCTAATTACCAAAATTTACTTTTTAAAGTTATTGAAAGTATTTAATCAACAAACTAAAACTAATACAAAATAGAAAATAACTGATCCAAATTATTTTGTGGTGTAGCTTAGCATTATTCCAAATTTTCATTTCAACAGAACGCAGAACTACTTTATAAATTTATTTTAAAGAGATGTAAACTGGTGAGCCACGAGTTCTTAGTTTCTTAGCCCTCTTCAAAATTCCTGCTTTTATTAATTTAGAAGTATGTCTTCTTGTTTCTCTTGAGGAAATTTTTAATGCCTTTTGTAATTGAGATAAATTTAGTTTTTTTTCTTTCTTTAAAATCTTAATAATATTTACTTTATATGGACTAATTAACTTTGATAAATTATTATAACTTAATTTAATTTGTTTTTCTGCCATTACATTATCACACCATCCTCTTTTATAATTTAATAATGTTTTTACTTTAAATTAGTATTTAAGGAGAAATGTATTATATAACCTTTAACCCCTCAAATCGAAAGATATATAAAGAATGTTAACATTCAGTATATAGAGAAAAAATGAACTTTAAAAAATTGATAGAGAAAAAGCAAGAAAGGAATCAGATTCATGTAGGTGTAACCCTCGACAAAAAACTAATGGCAAGGTTTCGTGAATTAAGAAATGAAAAATTATTTTTACATTTAAAACTCAGTAAAATTTTTAATGAATCATTAAAAGAAACTATTGAAGCTATGGAAGAATTAAAAAAAGAGGGAGGGAAAAAAGAATAATAAAAAAGAGGATATAATTCCCCGATGCAAAATCAGTAAACCATGTCCTCCTTTATGCACCTTATCTCACATTTAAAATGCAAGACAAATGTAATCATATAAAAAACACAGAATATATAAATCTTTCTAATGAAGAAAAGAGCAAAGACCAACCTTTTTTATTGCCAGAAAAAGAACAACAAGAAAACAATAACATACAAGAAGCAAAGTTATATTATGGGGGCAATATTCAACTAGCTCTAACTCTCCCAGACCTCGCTAAATTGGTTATTTTTAAATTTGGCTCACTTCATAATTTTGGTTCAAAATTAGGCATTTCAAGAACTTATGTTTGCCATATTCTAAAGGGTGACCAAACTTTAAAGAAACCAGATACTATTCAAAAATGGGCTGATGTTTTACAGATTAGTCCAATAGTTCTTACACAATTATTTTCTAAAGTGGAGGCAGGGAAATGAAAGCTAAATGTATCATGTGCAAACAAGAAAAGGAGATAATTTTTTCAGATTGGGAAAAACAATTTGGCTCGATTAATTTATGTTATGACTGCTGCAAAAATTATATGCCAGAATCATTAGAAGGAGTTATTCCTTGCAGCAATTGCAACGAACCTTTCAAGCCCCAGTTCGCATGGCAGAAAATATGTAAAAGTTGTTGGGCAAGAAACAGGAGGTTTAAATGCAAGAAATAGAAAATCATAATTGTGTAGGAATTTGTTGTCAAAGATTTTGCAGTAATTCTGAAACTAATTTTATTAATTTAAGTATTCATGGTTTTAATATAGTTGTTAGTTTCTGCAAGGAACACGCAGAAGAATTTGAAAATATTTTGATTTTAGAATCAAAGAAAAAACAGGAGGAATTGAAATGCCAACAGAATTAGAATATGTAGCTGACCAAGAAACTGTTGATAGAACTGGTGGAGAACATGATGGAGAAATCACCAACCATCATTGCTTAGAAGTTAAACCAGACCAATCATTAAAAAGTGAAGACGAACTTAGAAAAATGAAAGAAGAACGAA
>JABUBK010000089.1_pt1 | contig 17094 bp, 19 predicted proteins | sample 7332671 | NCBI WGS metagenome assembly JABUBK01 (sample SAMN07256342, study PRJNA390944) | subsurface metagenome | isolation source: Methane hydrate marine sediment | place: Pacific Ocean: Eastern North Pacific, ODP site 1244 | collected 2002
CGGCCTTTCCAGTCACTCGACGACTTCCTGTCCTACTGAGACGGGTGTGAAGATGGTGGAATCCCATGGGCTTCTTGAATGGTCGGCCCAGTTATGCAGTGAGTCTGGTCATACAAGGACAACTTGCAATTCTCTCCAGAGCTCTAACGGTTTTACGTATCTAGGGCAGCCATACGTCTCCTGCCACGATTAAGGAGTTATTCGACAGGTCAGAGAACGTCTCCTGACCAAGAACAAGAGCAGCACACAAGACGTCGTTCTCAATCAATCCCCACACCCCCCAGTTATTCCTCGACGTTGCACAATGCTAGCCCTAACTTGGACGCGTCAGTCGCGCTTGATACTCATTCCTCGACTGTTCAGGCAGGAGTACAACCAGAAACTACAACAGAAGCGCATTTGATTCCACTACCTGAGAGCCCTTCAAGATGCGCCACCCCAGTGTCTGTCATGGAACCAATTCATGAATTCCCTGACAACAACGCTACAGTCACTTCTATAAACACATTATCCACCGATGAAGCTGATCAAGTGCGTCCCACCGAGACCGACGCGACGATACCCAGCGAAGTCAAGCCTGCTCAATCTTTGACCTCTGCGAAAGAGAACGATGGAACCAATAATCAGATCGACGTGCTACAAGAGCTTGCGACTGATCGTATGGCTGTCATGGGCTTAAGATCCGGGGTGCAAGAGCAAGGCAAAGCGCTGTCAAGCGTTCTCGAACAGTGTTTGCAAGGTCTCTCTTCCGTCGTAGCTGTGCTCGAAGGACATACACATGATCAAGTAAGCGAGCAGCTGAATACAATTTCATCTTTGCTCAGTAGCGCTGAAGGAAAGTCTTCCATAGATCTCAAGAGCGCTTGTTGAAGGTAGAATGGAGCATGATGGAGAAAGAGGAGAAGCTTTATGCACGGTACAGCGGGAACAAACCTCCTTCCGTGTCTGTGGATGATCTAAGTGACAGTTTGTCGGAGCTATCAAGCGTTTCTCTCCCTCCCTCTTCTGACAACGATCAGCATGAGCCAGCATTCATGGAGCAGAGCATACACTCGATCAAGTTTGGCCTCCCTGTTCTCGAAGGGTTAAATGAGACCATCGAAACTGGATTGAAAGATGCCCCCTTGGAGCCAGGTATACCCAGTTTCACTCCTTCTCACAATGGGCCTAACGACTCTCTCCAAATGCTACTCAACAGCAGGCTTGAAAGCAAGTCGCCCAGCCTCGAACGTCCTGGAATGTCAGATATCTCGCTACTTGCTAAAGGCGCTGTTGATCAGAGCCTACAAGCACTGACAGCTCCTGGTCGAATGTTGCGATCTTCTGAGACTTCAATTACTGAATCAAGACTAAGACAATATGGTGTCAAACAGACTCCAGGTTCATTGAGCTACCTCGGTTCGTGGGTCACTGACAACATGAAGGACATATATCTTGCGAACCTAGGTTCGACCAAAGAGATTCTTACTCAGGAATACGTGCCGACGTCTGCTTACAGCGTAACTGGAATGACTAGATGGCCTGCTTATGGCGCCCCATGGAGCTGGGAGACTGCTGGCAATCGAAATTGCCCAGAGCGCTTGCCCGACGGTGCCAAGACTTTTCAGGAAATGACGATCAGGAAATATGAATCATTAGCATTTGGTCTGCCTATGTCTGGACAGCTTGATCTCATAAGGAGCCTCATCAGTGAAGACGCTCGTGAAACGCGAAGTTTGCTACTATATGATTGGCTCTGGGAGACAGATGCTCGCTTCGACCATACACCAAACATGGAGCTCACTACTGGCCAGGCGGCTGCGCGGACGCCAGATATCCAATCTGGACGATTGACTTGGACTACAATAGCAAACTACTCAGATTCTGGTGGTTTGATCTATCGAAAAGATTTCCCAAGTTTACCTATCACTGCTCGCAATACCAACCCGATCCGTTCGAATCTTGCCTTCTCGAGAAAATCCTTTTGAGCAACGTTTTCTCCATGAGGGCGGTGTCGTTTGGCGCAAATACTTGGACTGGATCGTTGCTTGGCTCAATTCCTCCGTTGCCAGGTGACGACAACGCCGATTGGGCATTGGCCGCACCGTAGGGCGCAGTTAAAGCGCTCAGTCGGCTTTGTCGTCACTTGGTTGCCTCGATACCTCAATCACACTCGCCTCATGATTACGTGCGTCTCTTTCCAGATGAAAGGTTAACGCTTGGACCGACCTAAACAAGCTGTAATCATGGAATGGACAGCAATCGCAGCGCATCGTCAATGGTGTCAAGCTGTATCTCATGCAGAGGACCACACGGATGCTCGAGCAATATTAATCCTACCAGGGCTCAGTACAGCACATATTCAATGCAGTATAACAGGTCAGACAATGCCGCACACGAAAGTATTCAATATCGAGACACATACAACAATCAGCAAATGTATCACTGCTTCTTACAGTAATCACGAAGCTGGGCAAACTTCTTCACAGGTCATGTTTTGCCTCGCATCTTTCAAATCTGAAGAAGTATCTCATCCAACCACTGCCCTCACTCCAACATATGGATACGGATATTTCACTATCTTGGAGTCAGCGACTGGTATCTGCATTTTCGGGACGGGTCATGTATCAAAATTCCATAGAAAATATGGACTGGGGGAAGGACTATTGTAATACCAAACTTTCGAAAGCAGTGTTTCGGCTTAGACATCTATGTCTGTTCTATAATTTCACACTATACCTTCACGTTTCATTACATCTTCGGAAATCGAACCCTCCTAAACTGACTTGGCCATGCCACATCTACATCAAGCTGAGCAGCAATTCGTAACACCCATTCTGGCTCCCTCATGAATTGACGAGCAACAAACACAACATCCGCATGTGGTTCCTTACCACCGGTAGCATCAGTCAACTCCTTCACGGCCTGTGCCTCATCAGCAACGGTAGGTTCCTCCTGAACTAAATCCCTTGCTTGCTCAGCATCCGTGATCAACCCAACAGCACCAATCAACAACCTCTTCCCTTCACTCTTCACCTCCCTTCTGATTCTGGCCGCATTCCTCGTCTGATAGTCCTTGATCTTGAAAACACTAACATCCTGATCCCGATGATTCGAACCACTCGACACATCCAACAGATCAACACCAAGCTCAGGCAACAACTTCGCTAACCTGACCGTCTCATCCACCGTCCAACTACCACCAGCACTCTTCTCAACCTCACTCCCCTCCAACCACTCCGTCGCACTAACCCTCACAAACAACGGTAATCCCTCCGGCATCACACTCCTGACAGCCTGCACAACCTCCCTCAACAACCTCGTTCTCCCCCAGAAGTCCCCTCCGTACGCATCCCTCCGTCGATTCGTGACCGGACTCAAAAATTGATGAATCAAATACCCATGCGCGGCATGAATCTCTACAACATCGACACCCGCTCTCACCGCCCTCGCAGCCGCACTCCTAAAATCGTCTACAATCTTCTCAATCTCCTCCACCGTCAATTCTCGAGGCTCCCAATACCCACCACTCTCATCATCTTCCGTCTTCCCATCCCAAATCTGATCAACACCCCCCGTTGGTCCCACAACCCCACCAGGTCCCCACCCGCCCACATCCCACCCCGCCCTACGCTGTCCCCGTCCCACAACCCACGGCGCATTAACACTCGCCTTCCTCCCCGCATGCGCAAGCTGCACCCCTACCAGCGCCCCCTGACTCTTCACAAACTCCGTTACCCTCCTCAACCCCTCGACCTGCTCCTCCCTCCACAACCCCGCATCATTTGGAGTGATCCTCCCGACACTCTGCACCGCCAACGCCTCCGTGAATACCAGTGCGGCGCCTTTGATCGCGTAGTGGCCCAATGTCGCGATGTGGTATGGTGTTAGGGTGCCTATGTCGGGGCCGGACGGGGAGCAGGAGTATTGACACATTGGAGAGACCACAATGCGGTTCTTAAGCGTTTTGGAGCGGAGGCGGAGGGGAGTGAAGAGGGTGGGTGTGGAGGTGGTGAGGGTGGCAGTGCCGGGGGGGATGCTGTGGTGGGGGGTGAAGTAGGGGGTGTGAGGGGAGGGGGTGACTGGTGGTGGTTTTTGGGTTATTGGGTTGGATGGTGCTGATGTTGATGTTGTTACTGGTCTGGGGGATGTCGAGGATGAGGTTGAAGTAGAGGGGGAGGATTGTGTTGGTGCCATCTTTTCCGTCGATCGTGAAGCAGGCGCGTACGTGAAGTTTTTTGAGAGGAATGATAGTAATGCCAATTTGGTTTGGTTGTTGGCTTGAGTGGTGGAGGGCTGTATGACAGTACAGATTTGTAGCTTCCTAGTCCTAGACTCTCTAGTTGATTGATAGATATTTGCGGCGAGTAGAAAAGGTATGACAGGTATGACTTGCAAGCGAGGCTCAGAGATCTTATATCGCGTCCCAACCTCGGTTCGTGCTTGTACTCGATATCAGGTCCTGATATCTATGACGTGCTCAACCCTCCGATAGATGATTTGAAAACCCCTTTACGTTCATGCTCTAATCAACAATACCTAGCTGTGTAGATTCCTCTCAGGAATAGCTCAAAAGTTAGCTATATACCGCTTTCCAATCAATGAATATCCGACATTCTGACCTTTGTACTGTAGGGCACGTTCTCAGATCACCATTTACTAAAACCTCATGCACACGATACGCGTGTAGACCAGAACAGCGATAAGTTTCAATATAGCCAAATGCGGAAATTGCTATGATGATGTCTCGCGTGCTGATTAATGGATATCGTGTATGGAGTATCTATGTCGAGTGAACGTTTATTTGCAGACAGGTACGTGTAAGTGAGCAGGTGGGCATGGGCTCCACATTTATAGTGTGATATGGTATGTATTGCTACAATGTAAGTAGGGGCTTTGATGGACTGATCACTGCGATGGGTATCCTGTGCTGGCTTGATGTATGGGTATGACACACTGCATATAGTCCTCTTCACACGAATCGTGCATCATCAGTGAAATCGGATGTCCGGCGAGATTCATTGCGGAATGTTGCTGGAATGAATTTGTGTTAAATGGATAACACAGAATTTATTACTTTCCAATCTTTCGACTTACAAAGCTCGAAGTTCTCATGAGCTATCGTAACGGGACCACATGTGATGCCCATGTCATTCCCCATTGCTCGCTCTATACTATTCTATACGTAAGTTCGCATATCTCCTGCGTTTGGGCAAAGTCCCATTAACATTTAGACATCAACCGTTTTATCATTAGCCATGAGTCATATCTCAAGCATGCCAAACGCCAATTCCTCCCGCTCGCTCAACGCTCAAAAATGTACAGGGACACACTTCCTCACCAGGCATCGTTCTTAACAGGATGCAGAACCATCATAGGCAAACACATCCTTCCACGTCCCTCACCTAGCTCCCAGTCAATCTCACCATTATCTTTCTCCTCTCCTAGCCATCTTCTCCACAAGTATCCCGCGAAGCCAGCATTACTATACCAGCTCGCGCCACGAAAAACATGTTCACCAGGTCCGAATACACTTCCTCCTTCTGCATGAAAATGTCCACCTCCATTGTCCATACCCGCCGTAAAACTTTCAGGTCTGAGCTTGCCATTGTTAAAGATCTCATCTGCATGTTTAGGTGACCAATCGCGGTCGAAGTACGTCGTGATTGGAGCGTAGACAGCCTTCAAACCATAATGGAGAGCTATTGATGCCGGGTACATCTCTGGGAACATGGTATGTTTATGTGCATAGGTCTCTTGATGCATAAGCAGGAGGAGACGACGGGACATGCGACTGGCGGCAATTAATGCGGCCCTGGTTGGCGGACGTTCTAAATCGGGGTATCCAGTGATATCGTCATGAAATGCCCACTGTGTACGTTCCGGGTTGAAGAGTGGGGAAAGAGTGATCAGATCTGTTACGTCCTGGTCCTTAGATGGTGCTGGCTGGTTGGGTATGGGTAGGAGTTGTTCTGTTGGTAACATAGGACCGGACACTGGTGGGATCTTGGACGCTTTGGTTTCTTCGATGATGGATTTGGTGAAGGAGGTGAAAGAGCTTTCGTGAAGGGAAGGAATAAAGAACTTCTCAGAGCGTTCCCAGAGATGATCGCGACTTTGCTTGTCAGCCCATTCAGCGATCTTTTCTATGAGTTCACCGTAGTGGCCTGTGACCCGGATGTCCATCTCCCATTGCCAGAAATAGTCAAACTCGGGGTGTTGGGAGGCGAAGTATTGCGTTGGAAAGTGAAGAGATCTGTATGCTTCGTAGACATCTCCGCCCGAGAAGTTGATGATGCTTTCAGGAAAAGGAGGGGGATAGACGAGCTTCATTTGGGGGACTGACCAGAGGGTTCCCATGCCTTCAAACTCCTCAGGAAGACTCGATTTCAGCACTCTGTCGTAGGCCTTCTTCGAAGCAAAAATGGGTAGGGAATCGTCTTGCACATGGATGAGGAAGTGTACGTAAATTTGTCCGCCAGACCTCAGAGACAATTCATTGATCATGGCTCTGAGCATTAGGATATGGTGAGGTGTGTAGTCAAAGGTATGCCATGTTCTGAGAATGAAAGCTGTCCTGGGACGGTGTGTAAGAGTAGCTTGGTTCTTCTGAACGCACTCGTCTTGTATGGTGCCCCAAGTCACGTTGTGAAATTCTTGGGTGTCGAAGATTTCAGTGGTTCCTGTGTCGCCTCGCATGACAAGACCAAATCCGCCGTCGGCCGAAGAGGCTGTGAAGCCATAACGACCATAGCGAGCAATGCGATCGTAACACACTTTGTCGTTTATGCCCATCTCTTGCATAGAACCTAGCAGGGCAGACGACATACCCTGAGGAAGACCATCGTAGGCGGAGATGGTGGGAGGAACGAATGAGCACATAATGACACCATCAGGTCGGCGTTGGTAGGCGGGCTTCAGGGATACAGGTTCGGAGGGTAGAGGTTGGAAAGGCGGGCCGGATTGCTGCTGTTCGGGGATGTAGGCTGACGAAGGAACAACATCATTGCGACCTCGATAAAAGCCGATAAGTCTCGGAAACTGCTCCCACCAAAAGACTTCTCTCCCGCCACGGTCTACAGATTTTCCGAGTGGTATGTATATGTCATGGTCGCTGGAGGAGGCGCCGTGCCATCCTATCAGTGGGTTTGTATATTTCGCAGTCGCGACGAGAAAACAAGCAAAGGCGAAAAGGCTGGTGGCCAAGACCCAAGTAATCTTTCGAGGATTGGGACTGGATAGACTGATCTGACGGCGATGACCGAGCTTGTGACCTGCACTGTCTGTTGTAGGATATGATGTGGAGGTGTGGTTGGTAGTGGTGGAATGTCGCGTGTGAGTTGGCAGCAAGTCAAAGGTCTCAGACAGCTGCTGTCGGATGAGTTGGAACATAGGTGGCGCAGGTGGGATGAAGGTATAGCAGGCACGTGCCTGATTGTCGTCGAGGTCAGGTAATGGCGGTTGAGCTTGAGAAAGCAATGCGTGTTGTGATAAACGACAGCGACATGGACATGAACATGGAAACGGACATTGGGAAGTCAGATTGTTGATAACTTCCTATTCCAACCAACCAACCAACCTCCCACGAATGGTCGAGTTGGGTCTGCGAACTTGCGGCGAGCTTGCGCAAGCAGCCTGAGTGGTCGTGTGTCTTCACTCTCCGGGTGGACCGAGCCCGAGAGGTTTATGCCAATCACACCCCAGAATTGGGCGCAACGAGTCCGCCGGCATGACGTGGACCGACTTGGCTGCTCCAGAGCATTGAACATCAAACAGCTTGCCCGAAATTGCCTGGGTCGATCGGGGCTTCACTCTGCACTTTACCGACATCCGGTCATTGTATGGAGATGTTGCAATAGCAGCAGCATTCGAAGAGGTAAATTCCCTATGACATGCGAGTCCCATCCAAACGTCATGCTTCCATCATGTCCAATATACTCAGGCATATCGCTCGCTCACGGATTGCTCCTTCCAAAGTTTGTGTAAGTCGCATCTTGTTTACTGATCAAGAAGGAGGTCAGGAAAACTCACAAATCCAATCATGCCTACTGCCGTTGTGACTGGTGCCAATTCTGGCATCGCCAACGCTTTTGCTCAAGTCTTGTTAGATGAGGTCGGTTGCCAATTTTGCGGTCAGAGTCTCTCTTCTCACCGTGCCAGGGTTACAAAGTCTATGCCGTTGACCGTCAAGTTGGTGATGGTTTGAAAAACCTTACCAAGGCTGAAGTCAGCGAACTCGACGTCACTTCTACCGAGTCCATTGCATCTTTCAAGGAGAAAGTTGGGGATCAACCTATCCATCTACTTCTGAACATAGCTGGCAAGCTGACTGAAGCATCTTTACCATCTCAAACTAATATATTCTAGGAATTGCTTCATCCTCCGACAAGGACGCTATTGACACGACTAGCCTCGCAATCTTTGAGAAGACTTTTGCTGTCAACACTTACGGGCCCATGTTCGTGACCCAAGCCCTACTTCCGAATCTACTCAAGGCCGAGAACGCGAAGATTGCCATCGTCACTTCTCGTGTCGGTAGTATTGGCGATAATTCCAGTGGCGGAATGTACGCTTACCGCTCCTCCAAAGCTGCTGCCAATTCCATTGGAAAAACTATGGCTATGGATCTTCAGAAACAGAACATTCCAGTCTTACTGCTCCATCCAGGTTTTGTGAGATCAGGCCTGCTACCTGGAAACGATGGAGATCAGTTTGTTGACCCGCCTGAGGCAGCCACCAAATTGTGGAACAATGTTGTGAAACCAAGGGGAATGGAATCTACAGGTAAATTCTACCATCGTGAAGGCTATGAATTACCGTGGTAGCCACGCAATGGACAGTCAATAATGCCGATCCTTAAGTAGCCTAGAGAGGGCACCAGATGATACTTTTCCGACTCTGGTCGACTTTATGCGGTTCCTGGAACAGTCATCTGGTGTCCTCCCCGGGCTACTCAAAACCGGCAACAATGAATGTCCGCGATGTGGTAGGGCAACGGGAGAATAGATATGTGTCGTCAAGTTCATGATCAGAGTTCCATCGCTCCTTACAAACATCTGGTTTCCGGGCGGACTTCGCAGTGTCAGATTGGTGCTTCTATTACTCCCTTCGTGTTGACTCTCAATCCAGATCCCACACATGTTCTGGCTCCTCATTCATGTTCTGGGCAAGTCTTTCAACCTCGGATCTCTCCGCAGGCTAAAGCAATGCATTCCACTCAGCACCAGTCTCAACTTGATTGAGCTCCTGAATGATTGCTGTCCCTTACCACAACCTTATGTACATCATCTGCTCTCTCCCACAATTCTATTCCCATACAAAACCTGAAAAATGTCCAAGGTAACATTTCCTTCATTCACCAAAATCTACCACCACAAACCTTACCCTGCAATCGACCCAACTCGACCAGACCTATCAGCTGAAGGCAAAGTAGTCTTCATAACCGGGGCAGGTAAGCGCACCCTCAGCAGCCATCACCCTCTCAACTAACCCAACCAAGGCAGTGGCATCGGCAGAGCAACAGCAATCGCCTTCGCTCAAGCCAAAGCGGCCGCCATAATCCTCACAGGCCGCCGCACAAACCTAATCGAAGAAACAAAATCCCTAATCGAATCCCAAAACCACAGCTCCAAAATCACCTGCCACGCCCTCAACGTAACCGACGAATCAAGCATCCAATCCGTCTTCCGAAAAGTCCTCACTGCCCACTCCCACATCGACATCCTAATCCACGGCGCCGGCCACTTCGCCCAACCCGGCTCCCTAGCCGAAACTCCCCTCTCGAACTTCTGGCCCTCCTTCGACGTCCACGTCAAGGGCTCATTCCTACTACACCAAGCCTTCACAGCCCACAAAGGCACCGCAACAGACCAAGTCCTAATCTACATGAGTTCATTCATCTGCCACCTCGACGCGGCCGCCTCAAAAACCTCACCAGCATCCTACGCAATCTCCAAACTCGCGCAGGCAAAACTAGCCGAATACATCGCCGCCGAACACGCCGACGATCCCGCGCCCAACAAGTTCCGCGCCTATGCCGTGCAACCTGGCGTCGTAGTCACCGAAATGAGCGACCGCAGCGTCGAAATGGCGCCACCGGGAACCCGTGAGAGTCTGACGTGGGACGAACCGGAGTTGAGTGGTCGGTTCTTTGTTTGGCTTGCTTCGGGGCGGGGTGCTTGTGTGCCAAGTGGGAAGTTTTTGTGGGTTAATTGGGATGTTGAGGAGCTTGAAGGGAGGGCGGAGGAGTTGAGGGGGGATTCGACGGTTTTGACGCAGACGCTGAAGGGGTGGCCTTTTGAGATGCCGGAGGAGGAGAGGTGAAATTTCACGAGATGGGACGGGATGGGGAGGTATACGTGCGGATGTCTAGCTGCTCGATTAAAGATTTCGAAGTTTGGTAGTCGAGGCTGAAATCCCGTGAATCATGACTGAGAATGGCAAGATCAACGCGTCTGCGGCATCACCAGTTTATAAAGCAAATCTGATCACCCGACTCGCAGAAATGAAAAAGACAAAGAAGACAAAGAAACAGGGAGCAGTAGCCGTACAAAATACAATTATAGCTACCTACATGCATTCACCAACACCAAGGTATGACACAAATCCGTCAATCAGCATCGGAAACGTAGTGAAAGGCTGATTACGTCGGATCCGATCCAACTTGTATTTTGTTGTGCTTTGAGTTCCATGTCCCATCGTTACTTGACCTGACCTCACCCGGCCCTACTTCGTGTCGTATCTATCGTATCGTGGGAAGAGGGTGATGCGTATTGATCGGGTTGGTATGTTAGTGGTTGAAGGTATGTGACCCACATCGATAATTTGTGAGTATTGAAACTTTGAGGTACGATGGATATCGATCTTATACAATCTGGACCCATTGAGCTGACCAGATATTCGCCCCCGTGACCATGTAAGAGAAAACACCATTCAAGCATCATTCATCTCAGTATCATCAACACCGACCGCTTCCTTCTTGGTGACACTGGGTTTATCTGTGACATCAGAGCTTTCCCGGGGATTGATTGCAGCCTTCGGCTTGAAGATGAGCTTGATCTTGATAGGCGGTTGTCTAGCCTTCACCTCATCATCTCGGGCCTGAGCTGACTTCTTTGTGTCATGATCTTCCTCTTCATCACTTTCATCCACAGGATCTGGCACCGGAATCCGAATAGTTGACTTTCTCGCCTGCTTGCGGTCTTTGCCACGTGTACCAGACTGGGTCTTCTCACCAGTACTCGAAATTCTCTTGTGCATCTTCGTGGAGGAGGAGGAAGACGCGACACCGTTCGTTCAGCACTTGGATCCGTGGTTTGATCTCGAGATATTCGGTTAGTGCCGTGTAGAGCGGATGAAGTGTTGGCTCATCTTCCCAGATGAGATTAGGCGTGTCAAGCACGTTGGATGCTAGGATTTTATGTCAGCATAGCATACCCAGGCGAGGTCCGAAACGAACTTACAAAGATTGACCTCCACGCGACTCTTGAATAGCCCACCTAGCAGCTTGATGACTTCTTCTCGTTTCATGCCGAGTTCCCCAGTCTTGGCGAGGCGGGATGGCACGTCTTTGGCTGCTTCCATCTGATCCGCCATAGTCTCCTCGAAGAAACTCAACTTGGTACTTTGCGCTATTGCATGACTGATGGCAAGTTTGATCATGTGATCTCCACTTCTCAATGTGATCATATCGTTGTATATACGTGGTCGAGACAACTCGTTGTTGTACTCGAAATGGAATTCCTCCGTCTCGAAGTCTTCTTCATCGAGGGGATTCGTCGTCAGTGACAGAGGAGAAACGATGTGGTTCTTTTCGTCCACCATGGTTGCGAAAGTCAGGTCGGCTAGCACATCCTTCTCTTGTCTTTCCGTGAAGTTCCAGAAAACCACAACACCGTAGGAGAAGACATACATCTCCGCGAAACGATAGGCGTCCGTCGGGACAGTATTGCCAGTAGGGCTCATCGACCGGTTCGAGAAGTTACCGGCACTGTCTCTTCTCATCCCATTGACGCGTCGTTCGCCCTCATCTTGCTCCATGGCTTCGTATCGCGCAGCATCGTCCGCGTCCTGATCTCCTCTCACCGAATGCTCCTCGTCCTCGTCATCGAAATCACCTCTGTAGTTTCTTTGCTCACTGCGCTCGATAGCTTCATCAAGGACTGTCCCGCCCTTTGCGCTCACCACAGGTGGACTGCTCAGTAATCGGTATCCGTCCGTTCCAGGCAACAATGGAAGGTGGTAGGCACAATACAGACAATCATCGTAGAGCTTTGCCCTTGCACCGTGCCTCTGTCGGATGAATGCAGCCGTAGATTGTAGCTTGTAGGCTTGCGCGGTGCAAAAGGCAGTGACTCGTGGCAACTCCTTCTCCGTACGTCTGTGTTTCGGTAGGCGTTCAGCGTAACTCTTGGACTTCTCCTTGCCCGGCTGGCGATAATTCTCGTCGTCCTTGGGTGGGCCTTTTTCATCCGAGTCCGCGCCAAATTCACCCTTTTCATCTTCTTCTTCCACAGCCTCTGGAAGTAGGACTAATTTCTCGGACGTTTTCGTGGAGCGAGGTGGCATGTGAGGAGGAGCGAAGCGACCGGTCAGCCTTGGGTCAAGAGGTCGACCAGATTGGGTGCGCGACTGGCGTGGTCGTTGTGGTCGCCGTTGTTGCGCAGATGGGACGTCCGAAGCATACTGCAAGACGCTGTCTACCGTAATGAAACGTGCGGTTGACCGACGCGGCTGAGGCTGTGGTCTTCTATCGCTTGTTTCTGGAGCCTACATCCGTTAGATCGAATGCTCCGTGTCAATACCTGTTCGAACTCACTAGTATTGAAGGATTCCGCCTTGGAACAGTCGGTTTCTGAGGAGGTGGCATCGTCAGTGCTTCTATTCTGCGCAGCAATTGTGTGGCAAGAAGCTAAGAACAATGATCTCTACTCATGAACATCAAATAGGATGTGGTGAAGGAAGCAGTACTTCGATAATCCTACGAGGCTTTACCAACATATCCTGGTGGTGACATTATCTGCTAGCGGACGATAGCATCATACCCGGACCATAGCTAAATTACTTGGCACAATTAGCGACCAACTTTCCTTCCAGCTTTGTTTGGCAGACGCTACTTGAAAAGAAACGCCCAGGAAGCGATAATCCCCTTTCTTATCTGAGATGAAGGAGAACATTTTGTATTCATAGCTCAACCCAGAATCACGTTATGAGTGATTCCCAGGTAATGCATCTAAGCTGAAGCAACGGGCTGTTGTCTTGCCTGACTTTCGCATCGAATCCCCATAAGCTCCGGACTATTATGCACACTAAATAGAACCTCTTGGTCTGCATGCTGATGCCGCAAAGCGTCAGTTGCCATTGGTCGTGCCGAAACGTCTGCCACTGGTATACGACCCAGGCGACATGTTGATATGTGAAGTGGGATCATTGTTACTGGAGTCACCACCACAATGAGTCTTGAAGATTGTACAAATTGATCACAGTTTTCTCTCCATATCTCACGGGCATGGAGTCGGCCACTCCTCCAGCCACGCTTTTCCTCACTACCGATGACCCTTACGTTACATACTCGCCGGGCGACAAGATCCGCGGGACTGCTAACTTGCACCTCAGCAAACCGTTGCTTGCGAAGTACATCATTATCTCATTACTCGCAGGTTGCAGAATCGGTCGTCCTGGTGGCAAGCCAGGCTCTTTAGTCAAGCAACTGTCTTTCCTCAAACAATTCAAGGTTCCCTTCCATAATAAACGGGAAGATCCAGCGAAGCAGCTATGTACGGGTCAGCATAAATGGGACTTCGAATTCGATCTTCCCTCGACTAACAAACTGCCTCCTTCGTTCTACTATCGCGATAAACATGGATCCGCCGAGATCATTTACTGCCTTGTCATGTGCGCTTACACCAGCGATGCTCGACCCCCTACCAAGGACAATATGTGTACTTTGACCATCAAATACTATCCCAAACGCTCTCCCACGCTGCTGCTGGATACGTCTCTCTCACAGCTCTGTCAGTCAATTGTCGTGAAACGCCCTCAAGATGCAGGCATGATGAGGAGGCGGAGGGATGCATTTCCACGACTCCTCCGGAGAGCGGTCCGGCGTCAGAAGTTTGAGGAGGAAACCTTCCACGTCACAATGTGCGTCCCGAGATACGCTGTCTTTTCCGAACACATGGACATATCTTTGAAAGTGCAGAGCGAGAGTGACGATTATTCGTATGCGGTCGAGGTGAGGCTCACAGAGGTTCATTATCGGCTGTGGTCTTCAACTCGCATAGCTTATGGTCAGGTCTCGCGCGTCTGTCGACATCAAGTTCAGAGCAATGACATACCTTGCGGGAGTATACTAGCAATCGACAGTCATTGGGAATCTCTGAGGAGGAACGCCCCATTTCGTGTGCAACCTCGCTTACAAAACATGCAACTTGACAAAAATGAACATGCCTTCGGTACACTGGGACCAAGTTTTGGCACTCAACACATCGTAAGAGAGTACAGTCTAGACATCGATATCTTTCTCACCATCTACGGGCGATCTCATCGGGTCAGATTCGACAAAAATGAGCTCATCTTACTTCCTTATGACCTTCATCTAGTGAATGAATAAGGCTGTAAATTTTCATGTAGCAAAAGTATTCCGAGTTGCTTCTGCAAGGAGAATCCATTGGTTGTGTCCGTGAGAGGTACGCACACTGCAAACGAGTGAAACAGTGAAGAGTGGATGGCAGAACTGGTTCGTGTGGCGCAACCAGAATGGGAATCGGACTAAATTGAGCCCCACTTCTGAGTGAAGGTTTCGAGTGCCTGTTTCTCAGAGCCTTGCGTGGAACTTCAAACGTTTGCCTGGCCTTGTCGTTCACACATTATCCTCAACCTCTGTTTCATCTTCGAAAGATCAGTTTCTCGTTTGTAAGTATTGTGTCGAACAGATCTGATCCTCGATCAGCTCCATCAACTCTCGTTTATCCCTTGCCACTCATCAATTTTGGGCATGAGTGAAGTGTTGTGGACCCACTATTCGAAAACAATAACTCACAACCTCGACGAATGTTTGACAAATTCACACCATCCTCATTCCTTCACTAACTCGACCGTGTAGACTCGATATACAACCGCGTGCGGTCTGGATAAAACACTATGGCAAGAATTAAACGCCAGCCTGGGCCATCCATCACAACGACTGATGTGGAGGAACCTGACACGTCATTAACACAAGATCAGTCCGACGAAGAAGAACAAGAAGAGGGGAATGAACCTTCCGATCAATCAGACCTGGAATCACCATCTTCACCTCCCATCTCGAAGAAACCCAAAATTTCTGTGAAGCGAAAGCCACGAAAAAATGCCTCAACTAAACCGGTCCCGACCAGCCCAGCTGTCACTTCAAGCTCTGCCACAACTCCACAACCTGAACCAGGTCCGAAACGAAAGGGTGGGAACAAGCGTAAGTGGACGCATGAGTATTGTCTGACCTGCACTCGTTACGGTCGTGCCTGTGGTGGACGTCGGGAAGGTGAGGAAGGCTGTGCTGTGTGTCGAGACCCAGATCGATCGAAGGGCGAAAAGTTGAGAGAATGTATATGGGCCGACCATGAAGCAGGTATAACCGACTACAAGACTGCCCGAGATATCTTCAAGAAAGCTCAGGCTGAAGCTCGAGCACAGAGAAGGCCACAAAGCAAGAGACAATCGACCAATGCTCCACCATCTGCGACGACACCAAGAGGTACGGTTCCTGCGCTCGACTCCCCAGCACTGGCATCCACAAAGTCTCCCATGACTGCTGATCTACCTCAAACAAGTAAACCTTTGAACCTTCAGCCACCCGCCCTTGCGAGACCAAGTTGGTCAACCCGACCCCCAGATAGCCCTGTTCTCAATGCCGACGGTACTGCCACTCTCGACAGATCACAGCTTGCAGTGCACCCTTCTGTGGTAAGCCCATCACAAGAACACCTGCCACGGATTCATCGACCTCAGCTTACCTATGTCGCGATTGAATCGGACAACGAGGAGAGGGGTCCAACAACCGCTCAGGCTTCTCGACCAGGTACAACCTCTCGAAAGCATCAAGGTTCACGACCTCATTCATCGAGTACCGTACCGCTGGCTTATTTTGATGCAGATCTCAATGCTTGGATCAAACCAATTGCAGTTCGTGGGCCGTCTCAGAATAGCTTACGTTACTATACGCATCCGTACAGGTCGCCGTATGATACTCCACCCATTCCTCCATCGCATCTACTCTACCAAGGTGCTGATGGCCATCGACTCGACCCTCCTGGGAGAGCAAGTGCTCCTCTTCCAACACCAGGGACGCCTCCTTCTGTACCACTTGACAGGACAGGGATTCCTCCACGGAAATGGTCTACTGACGGATCTCAGATCACCAGTATCAATGGTTACAATTGGAGAGCAAAGGGATGGAAGCCATCAGACAGTCTCAAAGATGAAGAGGTCACGCACAAGGACGGCCAACCCGGACACATCGCAACTATCACCGCCAGTTTTAGCGATACCTCAAGTTTGAGCTCGTATATGAGCCTCGATGAAGGAGACACCGATGTCATTGGCATAAGTGCATCAGCCGATCAGCAGAACGGCACCGATCAATGGACAAACGGCGACAACGTCACTCGTCAAACAAATCATCTCAAGCGCAAATTCGACGACACAGTCACAAACTCAGCAGCACCGATCCTCGGATCAGCTTCCGCGACCAACGCCGTCTTACACATCGATCTTGGCAACGCGATCAACAACCCACCCGCAGAATCATCAAGCCGAATCCAAGACAACAAGCGTCTCACGACCTTCCAGCAGCCCGTCGCACTAACCTTCCCAGGCGAAATTACAATCCAAGAAGACGAAGAAGCAGGCACCAGCAGCAGTGACTCTGAACTTACCTCCGACGAGGGTAAACTCAAGTCTCTCCCGTTCAAGCTTCGCAAGCTGCTAAGTCGTAATCGAATCACTAAAGTGATCATCGGTGACGATATTTTCGAGATTAGACCGAAGTCGAAAACGTCCTCCTCCTCCTCCACGAAGATGCACAAGAGAATTTCGAGTACTGGTGAGAAGACCCAGTCTGGTACACGTGGCAAAGACCGC
>JABUBK010000090.1_pt1 | contig 17087 bp, 18 predicted proteins | sample 7332671 | NCBI WGS metagenome assembly JABUBK01 (sample SAMN07256342, study PRJNA390944) | subsurface metagenome | isolation source: Methane hydrate marine sediment | place: Pacific Ocean: Eastern North Pacific, ODP site 1244 | collected 2002
CTTCTTCCCTCCCGACTAAATCTTTTTTCTCGCCACTGCGGTGGCTTGACTTCGCCCTTTTTTGCCAAAGGCAAAATCCCCCTTCTTTAACAAGAAGGGGGAACAGGGCTTGGGTTCACTTCCAAGGGAAGCTCACCAAAAAGATTTAGTCGCGAGCACGTTTTTCTATTGCTCTAACGAGCTCCTGCTCAGGCTTCGCCTTCGCAGAGAAAATCGGCTCCCGAATGCCCCCACAGAACGGGCTATAACTAACTAAGAGGAGAAGGCAAAATGGATGATGAGATAAGAGAGATCTACCGGAAAACTATAAACTACCTTAAGAAGAAACGAAAAAAGGTGATTGGTTGGGTCCTTTTTATCTTTGGAATTTGTTCAATCATACGGGGATTTTTCCTCCCCATTCCCATCGATTTCATCTGGGGTATTCCTTTGGCTCTTGTGGGTGGTCTCATACTGAAAAAGGAACTTAAGAGGGCAGCTTCATTTTTACAACCCTACCTTGGTCGCATAGCACCTCTCGGGCCCACTTTACTCATCTTAGGACTTATTTTCATTTTCTATGGAATTGTCTTTCCTCCTCTTCTCGGATGGGGTGTTCTTTTACTCATAATAGGCCTTGCGCTGACCACAACCAAGCTTATCTTAAGGCAGCACATCATAGGTGATTGGGGTCATCTAATAGAAGGAGCTCAGGGCAGAGCAGAAGAACTTTTTAAGGGGATAGAGAATTTTTTAAAAGAATCTGGAGTCTCATCTATTCAAACGGAAAGAAGAGAGCTAATGCCGGGAGTCATAAGAGGAATACTTGGTAAAAAAAGGAATTTCTTGGTGGTAAAAGACAAACACTTCACATTAAAGCCCTATCAGCTTTTGGTAAATGCAAGAGATTACGGAAATAACCTTGATGTTGCTTGGTATCTTGCCTACCGGCTTTCACTGATTCGAGCAGTTTTAACTATAATTCCTTTTGTCTCTTTTATTCCAAAAGCAATTACAGGCCTAGATCTTTTTGACTTGCAAGATTTAAGGGCATATAATACAGTTTCTCATCACTCTGTCCTCCAGGCAGTCGAGAAGGTGATGAAAAACTTAGACCAAGACATATCAAAAATAGACAGGACTACAAGGGGATTTTTAGGCATATCTTAAAGCAAGATAAGCGTTTAGGTTATTATCCCAAGGAAAAAAACGCAACAGAGGGCACTTAAAAGCCAGATAAGAGGGTTTTAGATGAGGGATAAGGTTTTAAAGTTAGGCTGGTATTGGTCAGAAAATAAAAAAGAGTGGCAGATAGCAAAAATTGCTCAAGAAGATAGGTCCACTCACCTTCACATCATCGGGGGAACCAGAATGGGAAAGTCGAAGTTCATAGAGTTTTTAATCTCCCAGGACATAGGGGAAAATGGATTTGGACTACTTGACCCTCATGGAGATCTGGTTGAAGATGTCAAAAACTGGCTTTACTTCAAACTAAGACAGATCGAGGAAGAACAGGGAGAAAAAGAAGCAGAGAGGTTTTACGAAAGGATAGTCTTAGTTGATCCAACTAATCCCAATGAGCTTCCCTGTTTTAATCCTTTAGAAAATATTCCGGGTATCTCTTCTGCAGAGCAAGCATTAGAGTTAGTAGGAGCTTTTAAGAAAATATGGGCTGATAGCTGGGGAGCCAGAATGGAAGATATTTTAAGAAACTCACTTGTTGTCCTCATTGAAAACAACCTAACCTTATTGGAACTCCCTTTCTTTTTAACCGACAAGAATTTTAGATCCAGACTCTTAGAAAATACTCAAAACCCTATAGCCAAACACTATTTTTTATCCAGATTTGAGAAGCATCCTCCCAAAATAAGAGATCAGTGGACAGAATCCACTTCAGAAAGAGTCAACGCCTTTTTGGTAGATGATAGAATAAGACTGATGCTTTCTCGTCCTAAAAGCACTTTCAATTTCAGAGAAATAATGGACAACCAAAAGATTCTTTTAGTTAAATTAACTAAGGGAAAGCTTAAAGGAGGATCTGACCTTTTGGGATCTCTTATCTTATCTAAACTCTGGATGGCAGCCTCATCAAGGTCGGATATACCAAAATCAAAAAGAATTCCTTTTTATCTCTTCATTGATGAGTTTCAAAACTTTACCTCAGAGAATTTCTGTGAGATACTATCAGAGGCAGGAAAATACGGGCTATTTTTAACGATGGCTCATCAGTATTTAGGCCAGCTCCCAAAAGTTCCGGGAAAAGACTTGTTGGGCTCTATTTTGGGTAATACCGGCCTGCAGGTATATTTTAGAGTTTCCAGACAAGATACCAAGATTTTAGCTCAAGAGGCTTTTAAGAGCACTGGGACAAAAGTAAAAAATGTAAAATTAAGTGAAGAAAGCTTTGATTATGACTATTACACCTATCCTGAAGAGTGGGAATTTTTCTTCCAGGAACTCCAACATCTTCCTCCAAGATCTTGTTATATCAAGCACAGAATTGAAGGCGGGCTTATTCAAATCAATACGGAGGAGATCCCCGAGCTTTGGAAGGCAGGTGGTTATGAGAGCGAGGAGGAGCTTAAGGCTGCCATAGAGGCGATTAACTTGGGCAGCCCCTATTTTGTAAGCAAAGATAAATTAGAAGAAGAATCCCAAAAGAGAATAGAAGAGCTTTTAAAAGAGCCTCCTGAAGAGTTCACTGATTTTAGGGAGTAAAAAAATGAATTTTGAAACAGCAGAAAAAAGAGCTATCGAAATATTCAGTACTGCAAAAAGACTTGCAGCTTTGGCACAAAAAGGAAAGGATAAGTCTAGTCCGTTTCTTTCGACCTCTATTGTTCTTTCTGCGATGGCAATTGAGGCTTATACGAATGCTCTGATATGGCTGAAGATAATAGAACGAGATGATCAACAACTACTGGAAAAGTATACCCGCGAAAAAAAAGGCAAAAGAGAATTGAACGTTACCCCTATCGGGGTGAAAGTTAAAGAATGGACGACACGCCTAACTGGTAAACCTTTTGGAAGTAGCGTTTTCAAAAAATTTAAAGACTTGATTGATCTGAGAAATAAAATAGTGCACTACCAGATACAGAAACTCGACGAAGAACAAATAAAGAAATTCAGACAAAGCATGCCCTATCATCTTGGAGAGAAGGGGAAAGAAGTAAAGGATGAGAAAAAAATAGAACAAAGCATAAAAGAATTGTTTTTTCATGATTATCTTGCTGATGAAATTACTATTAAGAGAGCTCAGGAAGCAATCGAAACCGCTAGAGAAGTAATGGCTGAACTTAATAAATGTTATTATAACTTCATTCCACGGTGGCTTAAGTAAGGAATAAAATGAAAACAAAAAGAGCACCAAAATTTAAAAGGAAACCAGAAGAAGCTGGAGGGTTAAGGTTCCAAGAAAGAGATACTAAGATAGTCAGTTTAGTCCACGACTTTCGGTTTTTGAATTCTGATCAAATCAAAATCTTAGTTGATGGCTCAGAACAAGGAATCTCAAGAAGACTCCAAAAGCTTTTCCATCATGGCTTTTTAGACAGACCTCCATCCCAAATTAACTACCTTTTGACAGGTACCCAAAAGATGGTCTACGCTTTGGGAAATAAAGGAGCTGACCTTTTAGCAGAGAAATTTGGAGTTGATAGAGGTAAAATCAAGTGGAATGAGAAAAATAGAGAGGCAAAAGATAGACACATTCAGCATACTTTAATGATTTCTAATTTCAGGGTATGTCTTGAAAGAGCTTTAGATACTCTACCTGATACTCATCTTTTATTTTGGCAGAAGGAAAATCGAAAGGAACTCAAAGATTATGCTTATATTAAAGATTCTCAGGGAAGGGAGTGGAAAATAGCGATAGTCCCGGATGGCTTTTTTGGAATAGAGGATCCCAAAGGCAAAATGTATTTCTTTTTAGAAGCAGACCGGTCAACAATGACCAACGCCAGATTTTTGAGGAAAACGAGAGCTTACTGGACCTGGTGGAAACAGAGAAGACATACTAAAAGATTTGGTATAAAAGCTTTTAGAGTCCTAACTATTACCAAGACCAAACAGAGAAAAGAAAATTTAAGAAAAATAACCAAAGGAGCTGATGACAGCCAAAGGGGATCCTTGATGTTTTGGTTCACCTCAGAGGGAAATTACAATATACAAAAACCAGAAGGCATCTTAGAGCCCATCTGGCAGACACCAAAGGATGATAGTTTCCACAGTCTTTTGGGGTAGTAAAATAAAAAGCGGTAAAGGTCACGTTAGGAGAAAGTAGAAAAATGTATTGGTTGCAGTGGTTAGGGAACAATACTTCTATATTAATTGCGGTGATGGCATTAATTGTTTCTATTTATGCTGTTAGGATAACTGCAAGGGAATTTCGATTAAGAGTGCGGCCTTTTATTGGCGTAATGAAGGTGAATCCTATCCCGATGGAGAGTGATAAGGATAGGATGAAGTTTAAATTGGAATTAGTTAATGTTGGTGTTTTACCTGCTGTTATTTTACACTATTCTTTGGACTATTTTGTTGATGGCGTTGAACAGGAAGGAGAGGGTGTAAGTAGAACTGTGAATCTTGTTTTGCTCCCCCAGCAAAAATATTTTGTTGTCTCCCAAGAAATAGGCAATTTAAGTGCGGCGTTGTTGAGAAGTAAAAAGGTTTTGTCTCACAGATTCAAAATTGCGTATGCAGATCCTCAAAAATTGCATAATTATTTTTATGAGGAAAAAAGTGAATTTAAGGTTGATGTTAAGAATAAAACTGGGTCATGGGTTCCTTTGCGACATGAGATAGAATCGCATTAATATTTAAGTAAAAAATAAAAAAGCTCATTTATCCGGCAAAATAAACGGGCAGAAGGGTAAAAATTGTCACATAAAGAACAATTATCCATTTTATTCCCTTCTCTTTCATGCTAAAATTAAAAATAACGTTAACTTATCTTTGCCAGACACACGGTAAGAAAATAAAGATGGGGAGATACTGCTACTACTGCGGAAAGTATAAAGGTTTGTGGTAAATACCTGGAATTTTGGAGTAATATTAAATTCCAAAACAACTAATATGCAGAACACTTTATATTACGCAGACAATAACAGAATAACTAAAGAGATCATGCAACAACACAAGGGAACCCCCTTTACGGATTTTCCGAGTGTAAATCCAACCACTCATTTGCATTCTATTAATCTTAACTGGCGAGAAAGGGATTTACCGGAGAAGCTAAGAACAAAACATGTTCACAGACTCCACCCTTACATGGGTAAATTCATTCCACAGCTAGTTGAAATCTTCCTGAGAAAATTTGAGCCGAAACTTGTCTATGATCCTTTCTGTGGTTCCGGCACGACTATGGTTGAAGCAAACGCTCTAGGCATTGACTCGGTTGGGACAGATATTTCCGTTTTCAATGTCCTGCTTTCAAAAGTAAAAACTCGTAAGTATGATATCGGGCTGTTAAGTAGAGAGATTTGCGACATTCTCAAGAAGCTATCTAAATACCAAAAGCAGTCTCCAATAGACGAAAAAATCGGCAAATCGTCCACTACTGACAATGAATATCTCAATGAGTGGTACGCAGACCAAGCAAGAAAAGAACTTCAGTCTTATTTGCGTTTGATTCAAGACTATACATACCAGGATCTGCTGAAGATCATCCTCTGTCGTTCGGCACGTTCCGCAAGACTAGTTACTCACTACGACCTAGATTTTCCGAAGAAACCGCAACGAGAGCCGTATTACTGCCATAAGCACAGTAGAACATGCAAGCCAGTTCAAGAGGCACATAAATTCCTGAGTCGCTATACTATAGATGCGTTTCAAAGGATTAAAGAATACGATCAAATTAGAACAAATGCTAATGTCAAAGTAATCCACGGGGACTCAAGAGAAGTTAACTTGCCAAAGGATATTGATATGGTTTTCACATCACCTCCTTATGTAGGATTGATTGATTATCACGACCAACACAAATACGCCTATGAATTACTTGAGCTGGAGAACAACGAGCAAAGAGAAATTGGCCCGGCTAAGAGAGGTTCATCGCGCGAAGCTAGGAAAGAATACACCGAAGGAATAAATCAAGTATTACAACATACCAGAGATGCTATGAGCAGAGATGGAATCATGGCTATTGTTGTGAATGACAAATACAATCTCTACGACCCATCCAAAGTTGGTTTTAGGTCTATCGACAAAATTGAGCGCCATGTAAATCGTCGCACCGGTAGGCGAAACGGTGCGTTCTATGAAAGTGTCTTAATCTGGCAAAGAACATGACAAACGAACGGAGAATGAAAAAAGCTATCCAATCTGTCATTAAATCAATGATGGACGTGGTGATGCACAAAGTTTTGGTCAAAGATCCATTTATTAAGGAAGCCCATAGAGCGAAGAAACCTCTGTATGCTGCCCTCGTTCCCGATGAAATATTCAAGGGATCACATTTTGAGAGAAGATTCGTGACGCCTTTTGGCGGGGTATGGGAGAAGCTGGCAGTTGTAGCAGCTAATGAGGGTTTGGGTTACGGCGTGCAGAGACGTAGCATAGCCGGAATAGTGAATGCTGAGAGATTGCGTAGAATACAGCGGGTTCTGGATTCTCTCGAACATGCTGAAAAAGGAAAACAAAAGATTAAGCCCAATTGGCAAAAGGAACTAAGGTATGTTCTGGACGGTAGGAGTGAAAAACTCATTCCCACTACTGTTATTTCCGATGTTTATGCGGAGGACAGAAACAGCGGCAAAAACTATGCTTTTGAACTAAAGGCTCCACTGCCAAATAGTGATCAAACAAAAGTAAGCAAGGAAAAGATGTTGAAGTTGTATAGTATGGATCCTGTGCAAGTTGATGGTGCCTATTTTGCTTTGCCCTATAATCCTTATGGTGAGCGGGCTGATTATTCATGGAGTTTTCCTGGACGCTGGTTTGATATGAGAAACGATGAAGTAGTGCTAATCGGAAATGAGTTCTGGGAAAAAATTGGGGGCATGGGAACCTATGGAGTATTTATTAGCGCAGTCAATGAAATTGGGAAAGAATACAAAGACAGAATATACAGGGAATTCTTGGGTATAGAACCCCCAGTTCATTTAGAAGAAGATAATTTGTGAACCATCAGAGTAACACGGCTATTTATCAGAAATGACCGAATTTTTTCCTGAATATCAATTGTACACTAACACCTTACATTGCCAAATTAACCTTTCCCCCCCCATCCGCTCGCAAAAAATCCTTTTCTCACTTTTTCCATTGTAGCCAGCACCCCAATTAGTCAAGGTCTTAATTTATAATTTCTAATGTATCAGCCTTTACGGGCTTCCACCTTGAGTAATTGGGGGATCTGCTGGCTCTTTTTCTTTTAGGTGAGAAAATTAAAGGCCGCTCACCAAGAGAAAAAGCCAAAAAATCATGTCTTACCTTCAAAACACAGTCCTTGATATGAAAGAGAGAATTATGCTCATCTTTTACCGCTTAAGAAGCGCCAGAACGGAAAAAGAAGCCGCCAGAGAGACAGAGAGATTAGAGAACCTGATTGAGTCCTTCAGGGAGGGCATTGAGAACGGCAAAAAATCATGGACAGACAAAGATTAAACTTTTTCCTTACCTGCCCTTCCTGTAAAAGAAAGTTCGGGGTCAGACCAGAAGTGGTATTCAAATATCTTGACCGACTGCTCGAGGAGACCAAGAAGCAACTGAACGAGGAAATGGAAAAAGTGAGAAAGAGGGAGTCCTAAGGGACTCTCTTTTTTTTGCTCCCCCAACTCCCTTTTGGCTCAGAGACCCTGCTGAAAAGGACGTTTGAACTTTAACCTAAAAAACAAGGTTTTTCACGTTAAAGCAAGCCCTAAAATCCCCAGCGAGGATTTCAAGATTCAAACAACCTTTTCACTCCTCGCCATTTTCCCTCTTCCCACTCCACCCAAGAGGGAAAAACTTGACCAGAGGCACAATTATGATACAATTTATGGTGAATTGATGCGGGGAAAAGCCAATTCAAGTACAAGGTTTAAATATAATATAAAGAGAGGGTGGGAAAATATGAAATCAAGTGATTTTGATTATGTCGAGGATATTGAGAGAAAGTTAAGAGAATTAGCCGAGAAAATGACAAAAGGGAAAAAAATTGAGATAAAGGTTAGAGATAAGAAAGTAACGGTTGAACAGTTGAATCGTGTTTCCTTTAGAATTAGAAACGATGTTATGGATATAAGAAAAGGAGAAGAGATTGTCTTGCCTTCCGGAGAAAAAAGAAAAGTTGGTGGGACCTTTCGTGAAGGCGATAGATTTGATAAGTTTTGGATATACTTTAGAATAATACAAAGATAACCTTAGAAGGAGAACCACAAATTAAAAAGGCCCTTGAATTGCCAAGAGCCTTTCTTTGACCAGTTTTTTAAAGAACTACCTACCCGAGAAGCGTTTTTATCTTCTCCTTTGAAAGAGTGTCCGGTTGAAGTCCCTCCTCGTCTAGTTTGATTAGCTTCACATAGACCTGAGAGACCAATCTGCTCAGAGCATCCTCACTACCAGACCTTCCAGCCTCGTCAGAATCAAACATCAAAGCTACTTTGCCTTCTCCACCAACAGCTTGAACAATCAATCTCTCTTGCTCATTACTCATTGATGTGCCCATTAACGCAACAACGTTTTTATACCCACTTTGCCAGAGGTTAAAGACATCAAAGAAATCTTTAACCAAGATTAATCCTTTATCTTCACCCGTATCCTTGACCCGATTGAGATTAAAAACTACCAAGCTCTTCTTAAACTTTGGAGGCAGCTTATATTTTAATTCACCTTCAGGAGGATCCCCTGGGTACCTACCAGCATAAGCAATAAGTTCTCCTTTTTCACTGTGAATCGGAATAACAACCCTTCTTTCCATCAATCCTCTTTTACAATATCCTAAACCGAATTCTTTTATAGTCTCTTTCTTAAGTCCTCTTTCCTTCAGGTAAGCATGTTTAGAATCCAGGGTTTTTAACTCAAAAGTTAAAGGTGGATTAGCTGCTTCCTCAGGTTCTGCTTTCTTCTTTTTTCTCTTTGGCCTTTCAACCTCTTCTTTCTCTTTAGCTAGTTTTCTATCCTCTCCGGAAACAATCCCAAACCATTTTTGGATTAAGAGTCCAGCTTGTCTTATATCTACACTTTCCATTAAAGATACGAAGTCCAGAACATTGCCACCAGCTCCACAGGAGAAGCAGTGCCACATATTTTTAGCCGTATTTGCACAAAAACACCCCTTCTTCTGGCGTCTCCCATCATGGATAGGGCAGAACCCAACTAACTCATTTTCTTTGCGTTTTAGGCCCTTCAGAAGCCCATAGTGACCCAAAATATCCTCCATACTCACTTTCTCTTTTATCTTTTTAAAATCCACCCACCCAGTCTTTGACTTCATTTTGCTTCCCTTTTGTCTTTTCTTTGGTTTAAAGCGTTCCTCAGGATCCGATCTACCAACTTCGTCATCGGCACACCCTCTACTTTAGCTCTCTGATAGAGTTTAGCAACCAGATCCTCTTTTATTTTTGGACTGTACATTTCCTCCTCCTCTTAAAAACTTTTTCAAATCTTTCAGATATTTCGTGTGATAACCCTCATACTCGAAGAGACACTCAGCAATCTCTAAAGCCCGAAACCATCTTCTTTTACGTTTCACTTCATAATCCATCCTTTGTCTCCTTTTTAATGTCCTTTTTCAATTCCTTAAAGCATTTTGGACACAAGGCATTACCCAGATATACCGCAACAGGAAACTCAGTAATCTGATCATTACAGAAATCGCAAAGAATCACGTCATCCGGCACTGGGATAGAAACAATCTCAGGCCCTCCCATGATCTTCAAGGAGCGATCCCTGAATTTCTCCTTACCCCAAAACTCCAAATCCTGTATTTGCTCTTTCAACTTTTCACCTCCAACATTTTTTATTTTCAGGAAATTTGGGTTAATTTATAGGCAAGCAATGAAAGGTAAGATTATTTTTAAGGTGCTGTAATGTAGAATTATAATGGATTTGAGAGATTTTTGCAAGAGTTGTTGAAAGGATAAAAATTTACTATAATAAAAGGCAAGACCAACCCTTTTCTCCTTTCTCCTATCTATCCTTTGACCGGAACACTAACCTCAAGTCTTAGACACAACTTAGGTTGGTGTTGGTAGGAGTGAGATTGCCGCTCAGCTTAACAATCTCAAGTTTTTTTTCTCTTGCAAAGAGCGTGCAAGAAAAAAGAACTTAAACGAGGGAGGGTTGGTCTTTTTGAACCCTGAGTTCCGAAGGGTGTCTAACTCAAGGGTTCAAAACTATCCCACCATCTTAGAGATATGAGCTTCTACCTTATTTTTCTCTTTCGCATAAAACCTTCTTGAGACCTTAATAATCTTTTCCCTGTTGCCTTTAATTGAACCTGCCTTAAAAGAAGGAAAGCTAAGAGCGCTAAAAGGATGAGAAGTAGTGCCATCAACCATCAGTTTCAAATAAATGTGATACTTTGGTAGGTTCATTAGGTCGTTTCTCTCAAAGGGAGAATTAAATTCACCCTCTAAGTATTCGCTATCTTCAGGTCCTACTCGAAAGGAAATAATTGTCCCTACATTTCCAAAGACAGAATCTTTCAGTTTCTCACTCAATTGATCAATATATTGATGGGCAATAACCAAATTCAGTTTATATTTCCTTGCCTCTGATAAAATAGATGCAAAGGAATCTGTGGCAAAATTCTGAAACTCATCACAGTAGAGGAAAAAGTCCTTTCTTTCTCTTTCTGGAATATCTACCCTCGACATGGCTGCAAGATATAGCTTAGTTATCATCATTGCTCCCAACAGTTGAGAGTTATCCTCACCAATTTTTCCCTTGCTTAAATTGAGGATTAAGATCTTTCCCTTATCCATAACCTCCCTTAAATTAAAAGATGTCTTTGTTTGACCAACGATATTTCTAATTAGAGGAGCAGTTAGAAACTGGCCAACTTTATTTTGAATGGGAACAATTGCCTCTTTTTGAAACCTATCAGGATAATTTTCAAACTCATTTTGCCAGAAATTCCTTAATACCGGGTCTTTAAGTTTCAAAACTAACCTTTTCCTGTAATCTTTATTGGTCAATAATTTCTGGACATCTAAAAGGGTAGTTTGAGGACGCTCTAACAAAGTTAAAATACAGTTTCTTAAGATATATTCTAACCTCGGCCCCCAGGAAACATCCTTCCAGATTTTCTTAAAAATCTCCATGATGCCCGAAGCTACTAGATGTCGATAAGAAGGTTGAACCTTCTCAAAGAGATTAAAAGCAATGGGATAATCCAAATCAGCAGGATTAAAATACAAAACATCATTTATTCTTGAGCGAGGAACATAATCTAACATCTTTTCAGTAAACTCACCATGAGGATCTAGTATACAAACTCCCTTACCTTTTTGAATATCAGAGATTGCCATTGTCTCCAGTAAATTAGTCTTTCCCATGCCAGTTTTACCGACAATATAGATATGTCTTCTTCTATCTTCCGTTTTAATTCCAAATCTCTTATACTGATTCCTAAAGTTGGTTTTACCAAAGAAAGTAATATCTCTCTTAGCAAGTTTTAAGTTAGCCATAATTATGTAATATAGAATTATACAGGGTTAGAGACATTCTTGCAAGAGAGTACTTGACAATACGAAATTCAGAAGTATTCTTAAATTAGAATATATCTTAAAACAGAAAATTCTAAAATATCTACAATCCAAACATAATGGCAGATGAGAGTGTCATAATAGATAAATTTGCGGAAGAAATCTTGAGCTTCTTTCCGAGAATTTATTATCCATTTAGAAGATTACTAGGCGAATACAGCGAATTTCAAATCACAACTCTCCAAATTCTTGAACTTCATGGTGATTGGTTTCTACGAAAGCAATTATATGAAGAACTCAAATTATCTTCTCAGATCATTTCCAAAAAAATAATTCCTCCTTTAGTAAAAAATAATCTTGTTGAGAGCACACGTGACGTGCCCCCATCTCCCAATAAAAGAGTTGCAGTGGATCGGATCACGCCTCGCGGTAAAAAATTTCTTGAGAAGGTAACGAGATCCCGCAAAGAATTTATTAAAGGACTTCTTAAACTTACAACTAAGGAAAATAGAGAGATTATCATATTCTTACTGAGAAAAGCTAACGAACTAGCAAGTAGCCCGGAAATATCAGCTATGCTCAATCGTGTTCTAACGAAAATAGAGTAATGCTTATACAAGGCAGAGGCCTTTAAAAATCTATAAGGAAAGGAGTGAAAAATGAGTTTCTTACCGTTTTTTTTGCGAGGAAAATTTGTAGTCGGAACATCCGGGGTTGAATCAAAAAAGGAAAGAGAAGCCTGTATTGGAAAACTTACCAAAAAGCCATCACGCTGTAAAGAGAAGATAGTAGATGAGGAATATCTAAGAAAAATTGCGGAACGTGTTGCCGCGAGAAGAAAAGTTCCAGTTGAGCGAATATATGGTCTAGGAGGAACTTTTATTAAGGAGCTTACCGATTCATTTGAGGAAGGAGATGAACTGCCCATAAGTAGTTTTTCTAAGTCTAGAAAAAACCCTCGCGCTATATTGAAAAAAGAGAATGGGAAGATAATACTCCGACGGTGCTAAAGCTCTACACTTTAAGAAGTCCTATAAACCTTATAGGACTTCTTTCTTATCCAGTTATCGAAAATTGATAGAGTTTTTACCCAGGAGTGAAGAATGTCGTTTATTTATTCCTCAAAGAAACCCACTTTCCCACCTTGGTGTATTGCAGACCCCTCAAACAAATCCTGCACTAAAAAGAAAGATATTCGAAAAAAATACGATTATCGTGCTGTCTTTTTGAATATCCCCTATGAAGAAAGCTATCTGCAAATAGAATTTGCGATATGGATTACCCTTTATTATCATGAGCTTAAACCGAAGCTTGTCCGAACAGAAAGAGGTAGAGAAGTTCGACTGTGCAAAATATGCCGGCTAATGCAGTGCTGTGGATATGCAATCACAGATTTTTCGGGCTACAGGCTAAACATGGCTTATGAACTTGGTCTTTTAGATATTCTTCGTAAACCAACAGCACTTCTCACCAAAAGTAGACACACTCTAGACAAAACATTCTCTAATTTTAGAGGAATTGATCCCATAAGCCACGGAATGGACGGTGAAAAACTAATTATTGATTTGACCGATTGGATAGAGAGTAACTGGGGAGATGCGAAGAGAAGTGTTAAAAAAAGGCCGATTATCAAGGCGTGGAACTTACTTAAGCAAAGATTTCAAGATCCCAACCTTGATTACAATTACAAAAAAATAAATTTATTTTATCAGGAACTTGAGGACTATCTTGAGGAACTAATGTAGAGAAATATTGTAAACAAGATAGAACCTTTACTTCTTTCACTGGGTGTCTGTTAAAAACTACGTCCTCAAAACAAGCTAATATTAAATCACTGAACTTTTAAAGTTAAACAAAAATCCTCATTTTATTTGACCTTGTCCTTTCTGTCGTCTTCTGTGTAAAAGTAAGACATTCATCACTTTCCTCTAAACTAAAACCCCCATTTTATCTACATTCCTTTTTGCAAATTGAGGACACCTTGTCCTCTTTTTTACTTAGTGTTGACAAATCCCTAAAATCGGCTTGACACCTTATCTTAAATAACATATATTTACCTTAGCTTCGCATTTCATATATAAATACGAAGGAATTGAGTGAAAAGCCTTAAAATATAGCCTAAAAACCTATAAAAATGATGACTAAAAAACAAAAGCGAAACTCACTCCAAAAAAGTTTCCGAGATTCCATTAAATATTTAAAAAAAGAGGAGTGGCAGGCTTTAAAGGAAAGCATTGATGACGTTAGAGATAAAATTATCATTAATCTTTTGTACTCTTCAGGAGTAAGAGTAGCCGAGCTTTGCTTAATGAAAATAGAAGAGGTTGATTTTAGCAATGGATTTATCAGGATTCCTAAAGAAAATACTAAGACAAAACAATCCCGGACAGTTAGGATAGGAAAAGAAATTTTATCAGATTTAAAGGCTTTGCTGCGCCTAGAGAAAAGAAAAAAGGGTTATCTTTTTAAATCAAGGCAAGGGAAAAAACTTACTACCAGAAGGATTGAACAGATAATTCATGAGTATGCCGAAAGAGCCGGTATCCAAAAAGTTTATGCTTATGATAAAAGAAATCATCCCCTATACGCAGTTAGCCCTCACACTCTAAGGCATACTCATATTGTCCATGCTTTGCTTGATAAAGTCCCCATTACCGCCGTTCAAAAACAGGTCGGACATAAAAGATTAACTACTACACAGATTTATTCTGAACTTGCTCCGGAGCAAGTAAAAGAAGCTTATGACAAAGCCGGATTTGAATAAAAGCTAGGCAGAAGCTATAACATCTTAGATCCAAGAAAGCGTAGACTAATAATCACTACTGAGGTGTACACTTAATTATGCCAGACGAACTTCACAAAATGTCGGGCCCCTTTCTCCTTTTAGCAGGACCAGGAACTGGGAAAACATACTGCCTTGCAAAAAGACTCAACTACCTTGTTGGACAAAGAAAGATTTCTCCAGAGAATATCACAATGATAACTTTTACTACTTCCGCTACGAGAAATATGCACGCAAGAATTTCAGATCCTAGTAACCCAGAGCTCTATATTCCTCACGAAAATCAACCTAAGAGAATTTGTACAATGCATAGCCTAGGCTATAGAATTTTAAGAGAGAAATCCTCCGTTCTCGCCTTAGATGAAAACCTTCGTGTCGTTCAGTCAGATAAGCTCCGGAATATTCTTGTTGGAGACGCAGCCCAACTCGCTGGTTTTAATAGGTGCGATGCCAAGCAAACAGCAAAATGCCGTCAATTTGGCGACTGTAATCCCTCAGGCGATCCGAAGTGCAGAATTTGCAAACAATACGAAAAAATTCTTCGTAGTTGCCCTGCAATTGATTATGATGATCAAATACTACTAGCATGTAAAATCCTAAAGGAGGATCCTGAATTACTCAAAAAATACCGTTCATATTGCAGAGAACTATTAGTTGATGAATATCAAGATATAAATGCGGGCCAATTCGGACTCATTTGTCTTCTGTCCGAAGGACAACGCCAGGGGCTCTTTGTTGTTGGTGACGACGATCAAAGTATTTATTCATGGCGCGGCGGTTCCCCAAAATTTATCAGGAATTTTAAAGAATCCTTCGGGCATGAAGCTCAGATAGAGACTTTACAAAAATCATTCCGTTGTCCCCCGCATATTCTTGAGGGTGCCGTTTCGGTTGTTACTGAACACGACAAAAACCGTGTTCCGAAAGGTCAATTTGAATATAAAATGGACGAAGGCGTAAAAATTAAAATTCACAACGCCCCGAGCGACGGAAAAGAAGCAGACATTATAACATCAATTGCCCAGAGAGTACTGCCTTCACGAAGTGTTTTGGTCCTCTTGCCCCATAGACGTTTTTCTAGAGCCATCGCTGCGGGGTTAAGAAAAGCAAGGGTCCCATACAGTGCCCCGTTCACACTTCCGGGAGAAGGACTACCTCTTATCTCAACGCTTTCTCAATGGCTAACAGACAATAGTGATAGTTTATCTTTTCGCCAATGCTTGGAGCAATTCATTGATAGTCCTGATTCTCGTATTCCGTCTAGGCGTTCAAGAAAACGTGAAATGCTAGACAAGAGAGAAAGTGCCCTTTTAAAAATTAGCAATTTATGGAAACATGTCATAGAAGCAGATGTTGATAGTTTTTGGAAAGCTCTTGAACTGGAAAAGAACAATGATGAGTTGTACTTAAATGCCTTTTCTGTCCTTCATGAGCTCCGTTCATTGAACGATTCTCAGGATGACCCGGCGAGTTTTATCGCTGGAATAGTGAAAAAGCTCGTTCCGTGGAAAAAAACACGGCAATTTTTGGAAGAGGCGACTTCATGGGTAGAAAGTTCCGGGCGAACTGCCGATGCAGGACAAGGCTCAGCTGTGCAATTAATGACTTTGCAGAGCGCGAAAGGGCTAGAGGCGGATGTTGTATGCAGTGTTGGTCTAGAAGAGGGCGTTCTTCCACGAAGTGATACGCCTGCGGAAGACATTGCCGAACAAAGCCGTCTGATGTTCGTATCCATGACAAGGGCTATTGAAGAACTTCATCTTTTTCATGCTAGAAAGAGGTCGGGAGCTATTATGTTTGGATCAGCTTACACAAAGGGAAAACAGCCTTACATCCAGCCATCACGCTTCATTAATTCAATTCCGAACGAGCATAAAGAAAACATATATCATCCTTCTTGATCGTTCTACGAATAATTGTACTTGGAGCCACCACTGACATAACATGCATTGTGTTTTAAGCAAATCCCACCAACCAAGAAGTTTACACAAAACTTGACAAAATATCTCACCATACTATCATAATTCTGATATATCATCTTGACAGCAAAATGGTAAGCTGTTATACTTCTAAGTAGGTATGCCAATGAGCAAGTTTATCTCTATTGCTAACAATAAAGGTGGAGTAGGAAAAACGACAACTGCTATAAACTTAGCAGCTGCTTTAGCTGAACAAAAGAAAAGAATTTTACTCATCGATTTAGATCCCCAAGGAGGACTTACTATAGGTTTAGGATTTAATCCCGAGAATTTCCAGAAAACGATCTACGATATTTTTATAAACTCCCAATTGGCATTGAAAAGTGTTATAATACAAACCAAGATACCCGGGATAGACCTTGCACCAGCAAACCAAGACTTATCTGGCGCTGAAGCAGAGTTAATAGGCGAGGTAGCTTGGGAAAGTACCCTCAGAAGCGTTCTGAACCCCACACAGGACTACGACTACGTTATCATTGACTGTCCTCCCAGCTTAGGAGTCCTAACCGTTAATGGCCTTGTTGCAGCGCAAACCGTAATAATCCCTCTTCAGTGTGAATACTTGGCTATGAGGGGCCTCAGACAGCTTAATAAAACCATAGAGACGATCCGCTCAAAGGTAAACCCCAAACTCACGCCCCGGATCTTAAGAACCATGCACCAAACAAGAACTATCCACTCAACAGATGTGGTGGAAGAAGTAAAAAAGGTCTTCGGAGC